>SXGT01818946.1_pt1 | contig 30795 bp, 26 predicted proteins | sample 3176221 | NCBI WGS metagenome assembly SXGT01 (sample SAMN11356862, study PRJNA531348) | freshwater metagenome | isolation source: freshwater sample F1-120 | place: China: Fuxian Lake, Yuxi | collected 2017-12-25
GGAGCCAGTTTCACGTCGCCGCGGCAAGTGCGGCAAGCGATCGACGACTTTGTTGAAGTCTACAACGAAAAGGCAGCGCCGTTTGAATGGAAGAAGGCAGTCGTGTTCCCTTCCGGCCCCAAAGCCAAGTACTCTGACTTGTGCAACTAGGTACTAGTGCTAACCAATGGCCCAATTCCGCTGTTGACGTTTCCGGGGGGCATTCCAGTGGCTCAACTCACCGGCGCCGGCCACGGTCCGGTCCCGGACCCGATAGTACCGGAACCGATGTCTGTCGTCATCCTGGGCTCGGGCTTAGCCGGAATTTTCCTTGCCCGGAAAAAACTCGTTCGGGGCTAGCCGCGTAGCGGTATTTCAGCCAGTGCTCTAAAGCCAAAACGGCCCGGTCTTCTGACCGGGCCGTTTTCGTTTGGATAACGCGAATGGTACTAGCCTATCGAAAGATAGGCTAGACACATCGGTAGATTAGAGACAGACTCGACGCAATCGGCCATTTTCGGAGGGCCGAAACGATTTCTCACGGTTCGGAGGTGCTATGACTGATTTTAGACGCGTTACGATTTTCTCCCGGGTGGCATTCGCTGCCCTGTTCCTTCCGCTAGTTGCCGCCCAGTTGGCAGGGGCACCGGTCGGCCCTTGCGGGACGGGTGCCAACTGGGTGAATACCTGCGCGGCCGGGACCTACGTTGTCCCATGGGAGGCGACTGGTGAGGTGAATGGCGGTCCGTCAGTGTTGCTGACTGGCTCGGCTGAGGTTTTATTTGGACCCGCCGGTGGTGGTCATGTCCCGATCGAACTGGTGTCCCTGAATTTGACTGGCGGGGGCGGTGTCATTTTGAGGGCCGGGTCGGCTTTCGGTCTTACGCCCTCATTGGGCGGACTCACTCAGCAGGGGCCTGGTTCCCCTCTTGCCAACAGCTTCTTCGACATTTTCTTCGAGTTGGAGGGAGTTGCCCCCGATCCGCTTCGCAACGCCACTGCGGCGAACATTTTCGGGGCCGGCCTACTCACGTGGCCAGACGCTACTAGTTTAGTGCTAACTAACGGTCCAATTCCGCTGTTCACGCCGGGGGGCAATCAAGTGGCTCAACTCACAAGCGCGGGCCACGATTTAGTAATAATAGGCCCCGTACCGGAACCGATGTCTTTCGTCATCCTGGGATCGGGCTTAGCCGGAATTTTCCTTGCCCGGAAGAAACTCGCTCGGGGTTAGCCGCATAGCGGTATTTCTGCCAGTGCTCTAAAGCCAACGCTTCCCGTTCAGACAAGTGAGGCATCAAGTTCGTACTTGACGCCTACGGCTCCGAACTTGGCTCCGTATCGGCCCACTGGCGCTCAAGCATCTTCGAATACTCGCCCGAGGCGTAGAGATCAAATCTGAAATTTCTCGCGTCGATTTCAGTAAATGGCGCGAGATTCTGCCAGCAGGCGAACATGTGATCGGCGAAACGATAATAGTTGCGGGTGAAGTCTTCCGAAAGTTGTTCGGGTTCTGGAACCTGCTGGAAAACAGCGTTAAGGCCGATTCCTCGTGAGAATATCGACTTATAGTCCGAGACGCCCCAACCGCGCAACTTCTCAATCACGTGTTGTGGTGTATCGGTAACAAGGAACGCCGCGAAGGACGCCTCCCGGAGCCCACATGACGCCAATTCAGGCACGCGGCTCACCGAATCGAGACATTGAGCCGTCCACCGGAGCACGTCTTTGCCAACGAAGTAGAGCATCCTGATTTCGCTGCAACGTCCCTCAAGGAGCTTTCGCGTGAGGACCTCGGGGCCATACTCCTGATTCGGCAGCAGACCCTGCAACATCAGGCTGGCTCGTGAGCTTTCAAGCAGCTTCGAGGGCCCGGACTGATCGGCAAATGGATGCAGTATGAGCGGTGGCAGTTCCCAAAAACCAGCGCCCCACTGCGTCGGATCGTTCATGATTTCAAGTTCCGGAAGTATCATCGTCCCTTTACGTTTCTGGTGCTAGTGGACCTATCGGCGCACTTCTGCGAAAAGATTAGTTCCAGTCTACCTTTTTCCCGACACAGAAACGAGAACACGGGTGTGGATTCGAGCGTACGCCGTGTGTCATGCTGGGCAATCGGCCTGGTCGATCATGAAGATTACTTTTTGGGGAGCGGCAGGCGTAGTGACCGGCTCCATGCACGAACTTGAGGCAAACGGCAGGCGCTACCTGCTGGATTGCGGGTTGTATCAGGGGAGGCGAAAGGATGCTGAGAATCGAAACCGGAGCCTCCCGTTTCGCGCGGCGGACATCGACGCCGTGGTCCTCTCGCACGCCCACATCGATCACAGCGGCAACCTGCCCACCTTAGTCAAAGCCGGGTTCGCGGGCCGCATCCACGCAACGCCGCCAACCGTGGATCTGTGTGGAGCGATGCTTCTAGACACGGCTCATATCCAGGAAAAAGACGCCGAGTTTGTCAACAAGCACCGTCGTCGCCGCGGCAATACGGAGGAAGTGGCGCCTCTGTACGTCAAAGAAGACGCCGAAAGAGCGCTTTCCAGGTTTCACGGCGTACCCTATCACCGTCCGTTCGAACTTCACGAGAACCTCACTTACGAAGCTTTCGACGCCGGCCACATGCTGGGATCGTCCTCGGTCCTGATTGAGAATCGCGCCGGGCCGAGACCGCTGAGGCTGGTTTTTTCAGGCGACGTGGGCCGCCCCGGACTCCCGATTCTCCGCGACCCCGAGCCAATGCCTTCCGCCGATTACCTCATCATGGAAAGCACCTACGGCGACAGGCTTCACAAGACACAGGATCTCGCGATCGACAAACTCGCCGCCACTATCGCCCGGACCTGTGCCCGCGGCGGCAAGATCATCGCACCTGCCTTCGCGGTGGGCCGCACGCAGCAGTTGGTGCTGCTGCTGCACGAACTGGCCAACAAGAACCGCATCCCGAATATACCGATTTTTGTGGACAGCCCGCTCGCAGTCAACGTCACGTCCGTCTTCAGAGACCACACTGAGTGCTTCGACACCGAGACGACGGAATACCTCAGGCGCGGAGAAGATCCCTTCGGCTTTAGCCGCCTCCAGTACGTCCGGGATGCAGCGGAATCGAAGAAGCTCAACGATCTCCGGGGCCCTTGTCTTATCATTTCGGCTTCCGGAATGTGCGAGGCGGGGCGAATCCTGCACCATCTACGCAACAACGTCGAAGATCCACGGAATACAATTCTCATCACGGGCTTTCAGGCGGAGAACACACTCGGCCGCAAGCTCGTCGAGCGCCTTCCGGAAGTGAACATTTTCGGGGAGCCGATGCGGTTACGCGCCGAAGTGGTGACGCTCAGCGAACTCAGCGGGCACGCCGACCAGCGGGAACTCCTGCAGTGGATCAAACCGGTCGCTCACGGCCTGAAGAAAGTGTTTCTGGTACATGGTGAACCGCCGCAAGCAGCCGCTCTGGCGGCGGAGATCGAACGGACGTACCGTATTGAGACGGTTGTTGCGGCGCGCGGCCAGTGCTTTGAGTTGAAGGATCTCTGACAAGGCCGTTGACAGGCCGGCAGGTGCTGTCCTCCTGCGTAAGACAGCTAAAGACAACCATGGATATCGTTACAGGCACAATAGGATGGATCGAAGTCATCTGCGGACCCATGTTTTCGGGCAAGAGCGAGGAACTGATACGGCGTCTGAGGCGGGCCAGTATCGCCCGCAAGAGGGTACAGGTATTCAAGCCCGAAATCGATACCCGCTACTCGGACAATCATATCGTCTCGCACGGCGACCTGCGGATGAAGTCGGAAGTGGTCAACGACGCGTCCGGGATACTCGACCGCATGGACTGGCGTACGGAAGTCGTCGGAGTGGATGAAGGCAACTTCATGGGCGAGAGTCTGGTCGAGGTGTCGGCGCGGCTGGCCGACAGCGGGAAGCAGGTGATTATCGCAGGTCTCGATACGGACTTCATGGGCCGTCCCTTCCCGCCCATTCCGGATCTACTTGCGCTTGCCGAATCCATCACGAAGACGCTGGCCATTTGCATGCGCTGCGGCAATCCAGCGAAGCACACGCAGCGGCTAGCCGGGTCGGAGGATCTGATCGTGGTAGGGGCGGCGGGACTATATGAAGCCCGCTGCCGCCGCTGCTTCGAGCCTGGCATTCCGAAGCAGGAAGAGTTGGAGTTCGTCCGGGCGCGGAGGCAGGAGAAAACGTAGCTGTACCGCTTCGACGGAGACGTGCGTCCATCTCGGTGTAGCCGTTTGGTAAGATTGAAAAACGCCATTTAGGAGGTTCCCTTGACACCAACAACGCCGGGCTATCCACCCCCAGATAACAGTGGAAACATGAAGACCGCGCTGCTCGCGGGAGCCGTGATCGCCCTGCTTGGGGCGAACGTGTATCTATACGTCCAGATCGACCATCTTCAGGCCGATGTGGCGAAGATGCGCGATGGCTTGTCCACCGAGATTACGAGTCTCAAGGAAACATCAAGTATCTCGACGGCCACTCACCGCAAGAACCTGGATTCGCTGAAGGATGAACTGGCCACGGCACGCACGCAGGCCGCCGCCGCAGCGGGGGCCGCCAAGACAGAGGCTTCGAACAAAGTGGAGCAACTGGCGAAGCGGGTGGAGGCGGAACAGCAGAAAGTGGCCGCGCAACAGCAGCAGCAGGCGACCGAACTGACAGAAGTGAAGCAGGCCGCCACCACCGCGAATGCGAAGATCGGCGACGTCTCGGGCGAAGTCACCACGGTCAAGAATCAGGTTACCTCCACCAAGGCCGAGCTTGAGAGGACTATCGCGGACCTCAAGAAGGTAACAGGGGATCTGGGCGTCCAGAGCGGATACATTGCGACCAACGGCAAGGAACTGGCGCTGCTCAAGAGGCTCGGCGAACGCAATATCACGGAGTTCAAACTCGCGAAGACGAAGGAGCCTCAGAGGGTGGGCGACATCGCGCTAGTGCTGAAGAGGACCGATCAGAAGAAGAACAAGTACACGGTCGAAGTCGTTGCGGACGATAAGCGCACCGAAAAGAAAGACAAGGGCATCAACGAGCCAATCCAGTTTTACGTGAGCAGGGCCCGGCAGCCCTACGAGATCGTGGTGAACGAAGTGAAAAAGGATCTGATTGTCGGCTACCTGGCAGCGCCGAAAGATCAAGTAGCCCGCAACTAGCCGATCCGCCTTGAGAGTAGAGGCTGAGCCAACGGTGAAACGCGCAGCGCCCACCGTTGGCTCCGTTTCAAGCGTCAGGGAGACGACAAAAGGCAATCCCCCGCCCCACCTCCTCAGTGTCACAATCCCCGTCGGAATTCAGCGAGAGCATATGCGCGCGGCCCCGAGATGGGAGATGTTCCGTGCGTCCAGCCGTTTCCGGCCGGAAGCGGGAAACACCAATATTCAGATGCAAACTTTGGCAAAGCGCCGGGACAGGGTGAACGAGCCGCACCGCACGCAAGCCCGGTGAAGGCGTACTTCTGAGCCGCCAAGCACGTTTGACCGAGCGGCAACCCGGATTCGTTACAATGTTTCTGTCCGAAGAGGAGAATTCCCATGCTGCTCGGCGCCGTAACGTACAACGTCCTGAAGGATTGGGACGTCGAAACCATCATCAAGAACCTGGAGGCCACCGGCTTCGAAGCCGTTGAATTACGCACCGGCCACAAGCACGGCGTGGAGCCGGCTCTTTCCCGAGATGAACGGGAGAAAATCAAAGGCCGGTTCCAACGCAGCAAGGTGCGTCTGCTGAGCTTCGGATCCACTTGCGAGTTCCATTCACCGGAGGCCGCCGAACGCTCGAAGCAAGTCGAAATCGGCAAGGCCTTCATCGATCTTGCGCATGATACCGGAGCGTGGGGCGTGAAGGTACGGCCCAACGGGCTGCCGGCCGGCGTCCCGAAAGAAACCACGATCGGCAACATCGGCGCCTGCCTGCGGGAGCTAGGAAATTACGGTGGCGGAAAGGGAGTCGAGATCTGGATGGAAGTCCACGGGAAGGACACGCAGGCGCCCGAGGTCTCGGCGGCCATCATGCGCGCGGCGAAGCACGACAACGTGGGCCTCTGCTGGAATTCGAACCCGACCGATGTCAAGAACGGATCCGTGAAGGAGTCTTTCGATCTTCTGCGCCCCTGGATCAAGAACTGCCACATCAATGAACTGGCCAGTTCCTATCCCTACCGCGAATTGTTCGCTCTGCTACAAAAGAGTAAGTACGACCGCTATACGCTGTGCGAAGCGCAAGAGAGCAAGGAGCCTGAGCGTTTCCTGCGCTGGTACCGGGCGCTTTGGACGGAGCTCAAGCGCGCATGACAAAGATGATGCGCAGCGCCGCCGCAATTTTCCTTACGTCGGTGGCGGCCTGCGCGGCCGTTCCCTCTCCGCAGACACACTTCGGCCACCCGATTGGCGCTGACCGAAGGGTTCTCGATTGGGACAAGGTCGTCTCGTATTTTCAGTTATTGCAGGGGGCGAGCGACCGCATCCGGGTCGAGGAAATCGGGAAGACCGCAGAGGGAAGGGCGTTCATCTACGCGACCATCGCAGCACCAGCCACGTTACGCAACCTCGCTCGCTACCGCGAGATTCAACGGAAACTCGCCGACCCTCGCGTCACCACCGAACGGGAGGCCGCGCGGCTCGCAGCCGAAGGCAAGACAGTAGTGCTGATCACGTGCTCGATCCACTCGACCGAGATCGCTTCGACGCACACCGCTCTCGAATTCGCCTACCGGCTGATCACGGAAGACAAGCCGAGGTTCCGCGCCATTCTCGAAAATACTATCTTTCTTCTGGTGCCATCGCTGAACCCGGACGGCGTCGATATCGTGTCCCGCTGGTACCGGAAAACGCTGGGCACCCCGTATGAGGGTACTTCGCCGCCGGAACTTTACCACAAGTACCTGGGACACGATAACAACCGCGACTGGTACATCTTCTCTCAGCCTGAAAGCCGCCATACGGTTTCAAAGCTGCACAATGTGTGGCATCCGCAGATTGTCTACGACGTCCATCAGCAGGGCGCGAACGCTTCGCGTATCTTCGTTCCGCCGTGGCTAGATCCGATCGAGCCGAACGTCGACGCCCTTCTCGCGCAGCAGACAAACATGATCGGCACGGCGATGGCGGCCGATCTTACGGCGGCCGGAAAAACTGGCGTCGCGATTAACGCCTCGTACGATTTCTGGACGCCGGCGCGGCACTACCAGGCCTATCACGGCGGCATGCGCATCCTTACCGAATCCGCGAGCGCGAAGATTGCCACACCGGTCACGATCAGGAAGGAGGACCTCGATACACGTCCTCTCGGCTACAACGCGCAGGAGCGAAGCTGGAATCACCTGGAGCCCTGGGATGGCGGCGAGTGGCATCTTCGCGACATTATCAACTACCAGTTGATCGCGTTCGAGTCCTGCCTCTATCAGGCGGCGATTCGCCGCGAAGACCTGTTGACGAATTTCTACAGGATTGGGCGGCGCACGCTCGCGCGAACATCACCCTACGGTTTCCTGATCACGGCCGGCCAGCGCGATCCAGGCGCGACTCGCAAGCTCATCGAGACCCTGCAATTCGGCATGGTGGAGGTGGAGCCGCGAGCCGACGGCAGCCATCTTGTCAGGATGGCGCAACCTTATGGAAGCTACGCGAAAGCTTTGCTTGAGCGGCAGCAGTATCCGGACCTGCGAATGTATCCTGGCGGTCCCCCAAGGCGTCCTTACGACGTAACGGCGCACACGCTGCCGCTGCTGATGGGAGTCGACGTCGAACGGCTTGAACAGGCGCCGCCGGCAGCCCAGTCACGCCCTCAGCCGGCGCGCGGCGGTATCCTGTCCGCCTCCGACACCGATACCTGGCGCGAAGTGAACCGGATGTGGCGGGCGGGTACGAAGTTGTGGCGCGATCCGGTGTCGGGCGATTTCTCCACCGTTGCCAACTCAGGTTTGAAGCAAACGAGCGCCCCGCGCATAGGCCTCTACAAGAGCTTCGTCCCGAGCATGGATGAAGGCTGGACGCGCTGGCTGCTCGAGGATTTCGGCTTCAAGTATGCAAGTGTTTCGAACAAGGAAATCCGGGCAGGCAACCTCAAGGATCGCTTCGACGTGGTGGTATTTTCGGATCAGCCTCCGGCCTCGATTCACATGGGGTACCGTCCGGGCACGATGCCCGAAGAGTTCACGGGCGGGTTGGGAGAAGAAGGCGCATCGGCATTGAAGGCGTTCGCCGCGGACGGTGGCACACTTGTTTTTCTGAACCGCGCCTGCGATTTCGCGGCTGGGCATCTGGGCGTCAAGGCCAGGAACGTAGTGGGCGGCGTCTCGAACCGCGACTTCTATTCGCCCGGCTCGCTGCTCAATGCAACGCTCGACGCGAAGAGCCCGCTCACGCTTGGGCTCCCGGAGCGGATCGCAATCTGGTCCGAGCACAGCCCGGCTTGGGAGACTGAGGAAGCCACGGTGGCGCGCTACGCTCAATCGAACGTGCTCGCGTCGGGATGGCTGCTTGGAGACAAGTTGATTGCGGGACGATCTGCCCTTGTAGACGCGCGGATGGGCAAGGGACATGTGATTCTGTTCGGCATGCGGCCGCAGTATCGGGCGCAAAGTTACCAGGCGTTCAAACTGTTGTTCAACGCCTTCCTGTATTTCTGAGGGTTGTGGGAGACGTGTCTGTGGCGTCGTCAAAGGCCAAGCGGGAACGTTTCGTACTCACCGCGCCGCATGCCTAGATGGCTGCCGGCCGGGCCGCGACTGACGGCAACTAACTGACGTGTACGGCACACTTGTGGTGTTGGACGAGATTGGCATTCGTGGTTGACCTTCCGCGGAACGCAGTTGGACCGGCACTCAACTCATTACCGTGGTCATGCGCCCGTAAACCTGATATTCTTCTTTGTTCGGAAGGAGTCATCGGCACTATGCGGATTGCAACGTTTCTAGGATTGGCATGCGGACTCGCGGCCCCGGCTGCGGACGACCGGATAAAGGTCGAAAACGATCACACACGGGCGCTGTTCGTCACCTCCGCCCCAGGCGCGAAAAGCGGAATGCACGTGCACAAGATCAATCGCGTCATGATCTACCTCGACGCCGGCAAGATGACGCTCACCGATTCCGCGGGCAAGGTGACTCCGCTTAACTTCAGAGCGGGCGAAGCGCTATGGAGCCCCGCGATGGGGGATCACGTTAGCTTGAACCTCAGCGATCATCCGGTACGCATCGCCGAGGTGGAACTGAAAGCGAAACCGGCCGGAACCCCGGCAGTGAAGCTCTCGGCACTCGATCCCGTGAAGGTGGATCCCAAGCGTTACAAGGTCGAGATGGAGAACGATCAGGTCCGGGTTATTCGCGCGCGCTATGGGCCGCACGACAAGGGCGTCATGCACGAACACGCCCGGAATCGAGTGGTGACGTACCTCACGGAAGGCAACATGAAGATCACGGCTCCGGGCCAAGAGCCAAAGGTGCTGAAGAACAAGGTAGGCGATGTGACCTGGGGCGGCCACGCCAAGCACATTGAAGAGAACCTGAGCGACAAGCCGTTCGAAGTGCTGGCGGTTGAGTTCAAGTAAGCGCGCTACGATGAAAGTATGCCGAACGGTGATGCATCACACGACCTCGATCTGACGCCGTTTTTCAGATCCTCGAACCATGACGCCGAGATGGAAGCGACCGCCATCCACGGGCTTCTTGAGGCAAACGGGATTCCGAGCATACTCGTGGGCAGCGCTCAGATTCCGTCACTTGAATTCGTCGTTGAAGTGCCGCGCTCGCAGCTTGAAGCGGCACGGCAAGTGCTAGCCGATGCGAAGGCAGCCGGCCCGGACGCGGCGCTTGAAGCGGAGCGGAACGAAGAGTCCGCGTCAGAAGCCTAAGCTCCAGTCCGGCAGCGCCCACGTCTCCGCGCCCCGGCCCGCGGCGGTTTCAAAGCTCAATCCGCGGCCGTCGGAGCGGATGACGATGAGGCCATCATGGTCGGTACGGAGCACTGCCGCGCCGCGTTCGGCGAGCCGTGCGAGCACGTCGCCGTGGGGGTGACCGTAGGAGTTCTCGAACCCGGCTGAGATAATCGCGAAGGAGGGGCGCGCGGCGTCGAGGAATGCGGCTGTGCTCGACGTCCGGCTACCGTGGTGCGCCACCTTCAGAACATCGATGCGAGCGGTGTCCGGCAGTTTCGCCTCCACGGATTTTTCCATATCACCGGTCAGCAGGAATGCGTGCTTACCGAAAGAGAGCCGCAGAACGAGCGAGTCGTTGTTAGATGCAGCCGCGCCGGGCTGGTGGTCAATGGGAGGCGCGAGCGCCTCGATGTTCGCACCGCCGAAATCGAACCGGTCTCCCTGCCGCAACGGCACGATGCGCACGCCGCGGCGCATTGCTGCCGCACGCACGATTCTCCAGCTTTGCGACTCGGGCATGGCCCCAGTCCACAGTTCACGGACTTCGAAGTTTTCAAGCAGCGCTTTGACGCCGCCGATGTGATCTTCATGGGCATGAGTGAGCGCGATGGCGTCCAGACGCCGGATGGAACGGCTCCACAGGTAGGGGGAAACGACATCTTCCCCGATGTTGAGACGCGGCGGGGCGCGGCGGCCGAACGCGGCGATTCCGCCTCCATCGACGAGAATCGCCTCGCCTTCCGGAAATGTTGCGAGCAGGCTATCACCCTGGCCGACGTCGATTGCGGTTAGTTCCAAAGCTCCGCGTCCGATCTTCGGCGCAAACGGATGCCATACTATGAGACCGAGCGCCGCAAGAACAGCCGCAGCGGCGCACATACGCAGGCCTGGTCTCCGAAATAGTGCCGCCGCGAGCAGGACCGCGGCAAACGCGACTCCAAGCGAGAGCGGAGGGGGCGGGATTCGCCACACCGGTTCAAGACTTGCATGCCAATCCACGGCTGCCTGCGACGCTGTCAGCAGCCATCCGGCGACCCGCGCCGGAAGCGCCCATCCCGTGAATACAGCTACGAAACCGACCGGCACCATCAATCCCATCAAGGGCACGACGATGACGTTTGCAGAGAGACCGGTCAAGGAAAGACGGTGAAAGTATACGGCCATCGGCAGCGCGAGTCCGATTTGAATGAGCGCGGAGGTTACAACCAATTCGTAGATGAAGAACGCCGCGCGAAGGGGCTGCGCAACCAGAAGGAAGGCGCACCAGCGGAGCGGAATACGCGTCCACAGCGAGATGGTTTCGGCCAGCAGGCGCGCCTCAACGCGGAATTGCGCAGCACGCGGATCAAGGTGCAGATCCCGGCCAACGTCGTTGATCGCCCTGAGGCCGAGCGCCAGGGGCCCCGACGTGCGTTCAATTAGCGGAACGGCAAAAGCGCCCAGAAACGCGACCGCAAGAAAGGAGAGTTGGAAGCTGGCTTCGAACATCTGTTCGGGGTCGATGGCCAGGAACGCCAGAGCCACGGCGGAGAGCAGGTTGAGAAGCCTGCGTTCCCTGTAAAAGTAACGGCCTACCGCAAACAGCGTGAGGCCGGCGGCCGACCGCACCACGGGAGGCTGCGAGCCGGATATGAAGGCGTAGAGCCAGGACGCAAGAACGGTCATCGCGAGCGCCGGCGCCTCCGGGATGAAGCAGAGGCGAAGCAAGAGCAGAAAGAATGCAGCTAGCGCCGCAACGTGGGTTCCCGAGATCACGAGGGCGTGAAAGGTTCCGGTCGAGCGGAAGTTTTCTGTCCAGATTTTATCGATCTTCGAGGTCTCTCCAAGGAGTATCGCTTCGATCATGCCGGATTGGTAAGCGTTGCCGGAATACAGCTGCTCGACTCTGTCGATGGCCGCGGCGCGGATCGCAAACACAGCACGGCGGAAGGCTGACCCACACGAACCGGGAAGCACCTTGACTGGAGTTCCCACCCGCGCGGACGCCGTCCAGTAGATATCCTGACGAGCCAGGTAGCGGACGTAGTCAAACGATCCCGGGTTATTGAAATTGTGAGGCTGACGAACCCTCGCAGCGATCTCGATGCGCTGTCCGTAGCGAAGCGGCGGCGGAGCTTCTCCGGGACGGAGGTATAGACTGACGCGGGCCCTTGCACCCGGATCGAGTTCAAGCACAAACTGTTCGCGCTCCTCGAAGAAAGCGGGCGGCTCAACGACGCAGCCCTCGAGTATAACGGGCGCCGGACCTTCGACATCGAGCTCCGGGGGAGGGCCCATGCGGTTCGCCACGGAACAAAGCGCGCCCGCGAAGACGAGCGCGGTGAGACAAGCGGCGCCGGCGGCGGCCCTTGACGAAAGCAAGAGTCCGAGGACGCTTAAAACAAACAACGCCGCGATGGCAAGGAGAAGTTCGCGAGACTCAAAAACGGCGAATCGCGAAATCAGAATTCCGGCGGCGACGGCGGCCAGCGGCGCGAGAAGTGGTTCCCGCAGGGTGAAGTCCTATTCCGATTCTCACATATTCCGGACTACTCGCCGCTCTGCTGGAGCAGCTTCGCGACGAGCCCCGTCCAACCGGTTTGATGGCTCGCGCCTAAGCCCGATCCATCGTCCCCGTGAAAATATTCGTAGAAGGAAATGAGCCGGTCCCAATGCGGATCGCGCTGGAACGTTTCCGTAGCCCCGTAAACCGGCCGGCGGCCGTGCTCGTCCTTCAGAAACACATGATTCAATCGGCGTGAAATTTCCGCCGCGACCCTCCATAGAGAACAGACGTTTCCCGAGCGCGTGGGAAATTCGACCTGAAACGAATCGCCCGTGAAATGGTGAAATTTTTGCAACGACTCGACAAGCAGGAAATTGACAGGAAACCAGACCGGCCCGCGCCAGTTCGAATTGCCGCCGAACAATCCACTCGCCGACTCGGCAGGTTCGTAATCGACCTGATGCAAAAGCCCATTGACGGGCAACCTGTAAGGATGATCCCTGTGAATCCGCGAGAGAGCGCGGATTCCGTGTGGGGAGAGGAACTCCTCCTCGTCGAGCAGATACCGTAGGACCCGGGGCAGCCTTCGGAGATTTACAACCGCGAGCAGCCGCCGTATTCCGCCATCCGGCAGCCGTATTTCGTCGATGTGCTCCTGAACGTCCTCGCTGTTGTTCAGGAACCATTCCATGCGACGCTTGAAACCGGGCAGCCGCTCCACCGCTTCCGGCTCAAGCGTTTCGACCGCAAAGAGCGTAATCAGGCCCACGAGGGAACGGATTTTCAAGGGGCGATGGGTACCGTCGGGCATGTGCAGCACATCGTAGTAGAAGCCATCGGCCTGGTCCCACAGCCCGACCCCGTCTCCGCCAAGGTGATTCATCGCGTGGGTGATGTGTACGAAGTGTTCGAAGAACTTGCTCGCGACGTCCTCATATGCCGGATCGAATCCCGCCAGTTCCATCGCGATGGCGAGCATGTTCAGGGTGTACATCGCCATCCAACTGGTGCCGTCCGATTGTTCCAGATAACCGCCAGTGGGCAGCGGTTTGGACCGGTCGAAGACGCCGATGTTATCGAGACCCAGAAAGCCGCCAGAGAAGAGATTATTCCCCTCCGTGTCTTTGCGGTTCACCCACCAGGTGAAATTGAGCAGCAGCTTGTGGAAAACACGCTCCAAAAAGAGGCGGTCCGGTTTGCCATGACGCTTCTTGTCGATCTTGTAGACGCGCCATGCCGCCCAGGCATGGACGGGCGGGTTGACGTCGCCGAACTGCCACTCATAGGCGGGAATCTGGCCGTTGGGGTGCATGTACCATTCGCGCAGCATCAGAACGATCTGGTCTTTTGCGAAATCCGGATCCACCAGCGCCAGCGGAATGCAATGAAAGGCAAGGTCCCACGCGGCGTACCACGGATATTCCCATTTGTCGGGCATCGAGATTACGTCCGAGTTGTAGAGGTGCCGCCATTCGCTATTTCTGCCTTTGAGACGCGACGCAGGCGGCTCGGGCTGCCCCGGGTCCCCGCGCAACCAGGTCTTCATGTCGTAGTAGTAGAACTGCTTTGACCAAAGCATTCCCGCAAAGGCCTGGCGCTGGACCGAGCGGGCGTCCTCAGAGGCATCCGGCGGAGCGAACTGCGCGTAGAATTCATCGGCTTCCGAGAGGCGATCGGCGAAGACGCGGTCGAAATCGTCGAAGGTGCGGTTCCCGTCGGCGAGGCGGAGCCGGATGGCGGCGGACTCGCCAGGCTGGATGCGGAAGCGGTAGACCGCCGCCGCTTTAGTTCCGGTCCGCCCGGGATTCACAGCCTCGCGAGCGCCGCGGACAATGAAATCGTGAATGCCGTCTTTCACGTACGGGGAGGCATTCGGCGCGCCAAACAAGCGCTGGTAATTGGTCTCGTTTTCAGTGAACAGGATCTCCGGTTCTCCCTCGGTGAAGAGCCGCCGCATCCCCAGGTAGGGTTCGCGGCACTCGATGACGCCTGGCGCCGCGGCTTGCATTGAAGGTCTTGCGACGCCGGCACCCCACGACCACGTGTTGCGGAACCACAGCGTTGGCAGGAGCGTGATGTCCGCCGCCTCAGGTCCACGGTTGAAGGCCGTAATCCGGATGCAAATGCCCTCGGGTGAATCCTTCGCGTACTCGACGAAAACGTCGAAGTAGCGGTTTTCGTGAAAGACGCCCGTGTCCATCAATTCGAATTCCGGACTGCGGCGGTCACGGGCTCGACTCTCATTGAGCAGCCGCGCATATGGGAATTCGGATTGAGGGTACTTGTACAAGTACTTCATGTACGAGTGGGTTGGCGTGGAGTCGAGATAGAAGTAATATTCCTTGACGTCTTCACCGTGATTGCCTTCGTTGCCCGTCAGGCCAAACAGGCGCTCTTTCAAGATGGGGTCCTTGCCATTCCACATGGCGAGCGCGAAACAGAGATGCTGGCGGCGGTCTGAAATGCCGGCAATGCCGTCTTCGCCCCAGCGGTAGGCACGCGAGCGGGCGTGATCGTGAGGGAAGAACTCCCAGGCGGCTCCCTCCGCGCTGTAGTCTTCGCGAACGGTGCCCCACGAACGCTCGCTCAAATAGGGTCCCCAGCGCTTCCAGTGGATGCGTCTGTGTTGCGAGTCGTGCAGGCGGATTTCTTCGCGCGTCATATTCTCCCCCGGAGTAAGGTTGTGCTGGACGGAGGATAAATTCTCACAGGTACGATCCCTGCGCCCCTGCCTATGCTACACCCAGGCGAATGCGATTCGCGTGATTCGGAGCTTTGCAAACACGCGTCCACCGCAAACCGAGGTGACTTCCGAGATGGCGCCCGACGATTTCAGTATCCGCGCTTTTTCGCCGGCCGACAGTATGGAAAGCGATATCTGGAACTTCGCTGAGACCCGTTACGGCCCGACTTCGATCGTCGCCACAGCGAACCCACCATGCAGTTCTCCCGCATCACTCAGCCGCTCCCCGCTCCGCGGCCGTCGCGGCCCGCCGGTTTGTTCGCTGTGCAGTAAGCCGCATGCTGACTCGATTAGGAAGTATGATTCCTAGATATGCTCACAAGGACTCATGCCGCCGCTTTGTTCCTGCTCGCCGCCTTGCCGCTCGGCGCGCAAACCGGCTGGTTTCGTCCGTCCTTGCTCTCCAAGCCCGAACTGCGCAAGGCCATGCAATCCGTGGACGATCGCGCAACGGGCATCGTGGAAGAGTGGATCAGGCTGGTCGAAATCCCAGCGCCGTCCGGTAAGGAGCAGACGCGCGCGAAGTATATTCGCGCCGAGATAGAGAAGCTTGGGCTGAGCGGCATCCGCACGGACGGCATTTTCAACGTCAGCGGCGTGCGCAAGGGGACCGGGGGCGGACCCTCCGTGGTGTTTGCCGCCCACATGGACACCGTATTTCCGGAGGGCACCGACCTCACGGTAAAACGCGAGGGCGACATTCTTCGCGCGCCGGGCGTCGGCGACGATACCTCGAATCTCTTGGCTACGCTCGAAATGTTTCGCGCACTCGACCGAGGCGGCGTCAAGACCAGTGGCGACCTCATTTTCCTTGCCTCCGTCCAGGAGGAGACCGGCCTCGCGGGAGCAAAGCATTGGCTCGAAAACAGCGGGTACCGGCCGGATATGTTCGTCGCGGTGGACGGCTCGGCGACGGAAGTCTGGTATGGCTCCCTTCGCATCAACCAGTTCAAGTTCTTCTACGCCTCACCGGGAGCGCACACTCTCGAAAGCCGTGGGACGCCGAGTCCGGCCAGGGCGGTGGCAAAGGCGATAAACGCGCTTTACGGGATTCCGTTGCCGCCCGTCGCCGAAGGGCTCGGCACGTTCAAACTGCCCACACTGAACGTGGGAATGCTGGGCGGCGGCACCGTCGTGAATGCCATTCCCCGGGAAGCCTGGTTCACCGTGGACCTGCGGTCGCTCGACAGCGCAACGCAGGACAAGCTGGAGAGCGCCGTGGTTTCCACCGTCCGCCGAATCGGGGAAATGGAAGGCGTCGGCTTCCGGATGGAGCGAAGGATGGCCGTCGACTACTCACGCGCTCTGCCACGCCAGGAGCGGCTCAACCACGGTGTCGTGCAAACGGCCGTGGCAACGGTCAACCATTTTCGTAAACCTGGCTCGCCCGAGATCGTTCCCACCGACGTAGGGTCCACGGATGCCAACATCGCCGTGAGCATGGGCATCCCGGCCGTATCCGTCGGCGCAGCGGTCCAACGAATGCCTCACCGCCTTGAGGAGTATGCCGAAGCCAGTACTATCATCCCCGGCATCAAGTCGCTCATCGCTCTCGGCTTTGCCTTGACCACTCACTGAGTGTTGCCGGCCGGATGCGAATCGGCCATCGTACCCTCGATGCCGGAATGCTACGGATGTGCCCGTGCCATCGCCGATTTTGTGTGCGCGCGGCCGCCTCCTCCAGTTGGGCCGCCCGCGTTATACTTCTGGAATGCTACCTAGAATCAGCCGGAGACATGCCATGGCCACCTTCGCCGCTGGAGCCGCATCGGCGGACCTGAGCGCGCAATCGAAGAAGTACCGTATCATCGACCCGCATGTGCACGTCTGGAAGAAGGACCCGCAGTTTCCGTGGGCCAAGGAAACCACTCGGCCTCCCGAGACCGACGCTACTCCCGAAATGCTGCTCGAACTGATGAAGGCCAACGGAGTCGAGAAGACGGTCATTATCCAGGTGATCCACTACCGTTGGGACAACAGCTACCTCGCGAGCGTACTGAAGCAATACCCCCAGTATTTCAAGGGCGTCGCGCGCGTCAACCCGGAAAAGCCGGACGCGCCCGACGATCTGAGCCGCCTCGTTGAGCAGGGTTTCAAGGGCGTGCGCATAAGCCCCGCCGGTAACGCCGCCGGGGACTGGTTTCGCGGTCCCCTGATGCCGCCACTCTGGAAACGATGCCAGGATCTGAAAGTCCCGATGACGGTCCTCGCGCCGGTTACGCGCATGCCGGACGCAGCGAATCTCATCGAGAAGTATCCGGATCTCACCGTCGTCATCGATCACCAGGCCGACAGCCCGCTCGACAAGCCCGCCGAGCTCGAGAAACTCATCGCGCTCAAGCGCTATCCGAAGGTCTTCGTGAAAGTTTCGCACACGTGGTCCCTTTCGAAAGAAGAGTACCCGTTCAGAGACGCGCAGGTTCAGGTGAAGCGTCTCTACGACGCCTTCGGTCCGAAGCAACTCATGTGGGGCACGGATTGGCCGGTCTGCCTGCCTCACACCACCTACGCGCGCACGCTCGCGATGGTCCGCGAGGAGATGAAATTCCTCAACGAAGAGGACAAGAGTTGGATGCTGAGCAAGACGGTCGAGCGGGTCTGGCCGTTCGCGTAATAAACTGGTCGATATGAGATACACAGCCGCCGTTCTGCTGGCCCTCGCGGCCAACGCCGCCGAAATCAAACTACCGCCGCCGTATCAGACGCCATCGACGATGAACCGCCCGAAAGTGGTTCCTCAGCCTGGTGGAGTCCAGTTGAAGGTCCCGGCCGGCTTCGATGCCAAGCCATTCGCCGATGGCTTCCAGAAGCCGCGCATCATGCTCCTCGGGCCAGGCGGTGAGATTCTGCTTACCGACACTGTGAAGGGAGGGGCCGTCTGGGCCATTCGACCGGAGCCGAAGAAAAAGCTTATAGACAATCTGGACCGCCCGTTCGGAATGGCTTTCTGGAAGGACTATCTCTATGTCGCCGAATCCACTTCCGTCAAGCGATACAAGTACGACTCGAAGGCCCTGAGCGCCGGCGCCGGCGAAGAGATCTACAACATGAAAGATTTCGGCGCGGGCCACATTACACGCGCGATTCTTTTCGACAAGGCGGGCAAGAAGTTGTACGTCGGCGTGGGCTCGGGCTCGGATTCGACTCCAGGCGACCCGCCGGAAAGAGCAGCCATCAACAGAATGGATCCCGACGGAGGCAACAAGGAAATATTTGCTTCGGGGTTGCGCAACCCAACGCAGCTTCGATGGTCTCCCGGCAACGCGACTCTCTGGGTAACGGTCCAGGAACGTGACGGACTTGGTGACGGATTAGTCCCGGACTTCTTCACGCACGTGGAGCAGGGGAAATTCTACGGCTGGCCGTACGCCTATCTCGGAGCTCACGAAGATCCTCGCAACAAGGGGTTGAAGCCGGATCTGGTTAAGAGCACTGTCGAGCCGGATCTGTTGCTGGGCCCGCACGTCGCCGTGCTCGACTTCCTCTTTTATACAGGCAAGCAGTTCCCAAAGGAATATCAGAACGGGGCATTCCTCGCCTTTCACGGGTCGTCGAATCGCGCGGAACGGGTGGGATACTCCGTGGGGTTCATCCCATTCAAGAATGGCAAGCCATCGGGCGAGCAGCAGGAGTTCCTAACGGGATGGATGATGGGTTCAGACAAGGTTGAGGTCTGGGGACGTCCGGTCGGACTGCTGCAGATGAAGGATGGCAGCCTGCTGGTGAGCGAAGACGGAAACAACAGGGTCTGGCAGATTTCGTATACGGGCAAGAAATAGATTATGAAACTCAGGTTCGTAATTCCGGCTTTGCTGCCGGCTTTTTTCGCGATGGCAGCCGAAGTCAAGCTGCCGCCGCCTTTTCACACGCCGTCGGCCAACAACCGGCCGCGCGTCATCCCGCCGCCTTCGGGCGCGCAGCTTCGGGTGCCGGCGGGCTTTAAGGTTGAGCCGTTCGCTGAAGGGTTCGAGCGCCCGCGCATCATGATTTACGGACCGGGCGGCGAGATTCTGCTCTCCGACTCCGTCAAGGGCGGCTCGGTGCATGTGCTTCGGCCAGAGCCGCGCAAGAAGCTGATTGAGAATCTCGACCGGCCCTACGGAATGGCCTTCTGGAAGGAGTACCTGTACGTCGCGGAAACCACGTCCGTGAAGCGGTACAAGTACGATTCAAAAGCGTTGTCGGTGGGTAAGGGTGAAGAAGTCGTTTCGCTAAAGGACTTCGGCGAAGGCCACTGGACGCGCGCGATTCTGTTCGACAAGGCGGGCAAGAAAATGTACGTTACGGTCGGCTCGCAATCGAACGTATCGCCGGGCGAGCATCCGATGCGCGCCGCGATCAACCGCTTCGACCCGGACGGGAAGAACCATGAGATCTTCGCTACCGGCGTTCGCAACGTCACGCAGATCCGGTGGCTGCCGGGCACCGAGACCTTGTTCGCCGCGGTGCAGGAGCGCGACGCCCTTGGCGACGATCTGGTGCCGGACTACTTCACGCATATCGAGCAAGGCAAATTCTACGGCTGGCCGTATTCGTACATCGGACCGAACGAGGACCCTCGGAACAAGGGCATGAAACCGGATCTTGTGAAAAGCACTGTCGTGCCGGATCTTCCCCTGGGTGCGCACGTCGCCGTGCTTGACTTCATCTTCTACAACGGGAAGCAGTTCCCGAAGGAATTCCAGGGCGGCGCTTTTCTGGCGTTTCATGGGTCGTGGAACCGCGCGGCGCGCGTGGGCCAGTCGATCGTCCACGTACCGATGAAGAACGGGCGGCCGGCCGGTCCGCCGAAGGACTTCCTGACCGGGTGGATGCTCGGTCCGGATAAGCAGGAGGTCTGGGGAAGGCCGGTGGGCTTGCTCCAGATGAAGGATGGCAGTCTGCTTGTGAGCGATGACGGCGGCAACAAGATTTGGCATATTTCCTACACAGGCAAGTGAGGTGGGCGGTACTAATGGTTGGCGCGGCTTCCGCCTGGGCCGCGCCATTTTCGCATAAGCTCCATCTGAAGTTGAAGCCCGAGTGCGTTTCGTGCCACGCGGCTGCTGTTGACAGCACGCGCGTCGAGGACAACATCCTACCGGCCGAAGGGGTCTGCCTTCCGTGTCACAAAGACGCTGCCATCAGGAAGCCGGCCGCGACGCTGCTCACGCGATTCGATCACAAGAAGCATCTGAGCATGGGCAATCTTGCGCCTGTCATCCTTTCGGCAATCGACACGAAAGCGTATCTCTCGACGCCGGGCGACATTCGGCGACACCTCATCACAAAAAATGCCTGCGCGGCCTGTCATCGGGGCATGGAAGAGTCCGAGGAAGTGACAAAGGCGGCGCTGCCTCAAATGGCCGACTGCCTCACATGCCATAGCAAGATCGACAATCCGTTTTCCTGCGAGATGTGTCACGTTCGGGGTCCGCATCTGAAACCGGCCACGCACACGCCCGACTATCTCGACCGGCACAACAGCAAGAAGATTCCGCTCGACAAGCCCAGTTGCGCGGTCTGCCACGGGCGTAGGTTTACTTGCCTGGGCTGTCATTGAGCGGTTCGCCGGTGCGCCCGTAAAAATCGGTCTTGACTTGGGAGTGCAATCTATAGGCGTTAAGATAAGTCGCCACCAAATGTCCGCAGCTGCGCACGATCATCTCCAAACCCACGTTTTTTGTTGCCACTTCCCAGACTGGACTTCGCGCCCGTGTCAGCTCGATCCGAGCTTTGTACGAGTGGCGCGTGACACGCCCGGATCATGCCTGTGGCGCCAGGAAGCGTTTCCCAGTTTCTGGTGAGTAGGGGATTTCGCAACAGTGTTGACCACTCGGGGTCCGCTCCCCAAAAAAACAGGGCCCTCAACGTCAATGCTTAACGCAATGGCGATAAGCCGCGGGCAACGAAGGCAACCGCCAGCTTCACCGGCTTGTTGGGCGGCAGCGCGTTCAGCCAAGGACCGAATCACTGGCCGGCGTATCCCTGGTCCCAGGGCGCGAAAGAATGACGCAAGGTGTGGCTCGTAGCTGGCTTAGCAACACCGGCCAGACGGGTCGCGTCCCGGACCGCTTTCTGAACAACCGATTCGTGCAGGTGGTGTCGATGCCTGACGCCCGTTTCTCCGTCAGTATAATACGATGGAGCCGGAAACACCCACTGGCAGTTGCAGTTTGCGCTGAAATACATATCCTAGAGTGTGAGGGTAATCGACATGCGACTTGCAATTGCCGCGTTAGGAATGGGAGTGCTCGCCGGACTGGCTTCGGCGCAGGACCGGCCCAACAGGCTGACGGCGGTGGAGGCGAGCGAAGGATGGATCCTTTTGTTCGACGGCAAGAGCCTGGACGGATGGGAGCCGCACGCGGGTGGCGACTTCAAGGTTGAAGACGGAGCCATATCCTGCCCAGGGACCACTGCGGGTTGGATCAGCACCTCACGGAGCTTTTCCGATTACGCTCTGAAACTCGAATTCCGCGGCGCGGCGAAAGTGAACAGCGGTGTCTTCCTCCGCTCGGCGAAAGAAGGGCAGCCGCACGTTACCGGATATGAGTTGCAAATCTGGGACTACCAGCCCGCGGGTTACAACACCGGTAGCCTCGTCGGATCGGCCAAAGCTTCCGCGACGAAAGTCCTGGGGGATCAGTGGAACCGCTTTGAAATCACCGCCGTGCGCGATCACTTCGTGATCACGCTTAACGGCGAACGAATATTAGACACACACGATTCCAAGCACTCCGCAGGCGTGATTGGTTTTCAGTGTCAGAAAGACAACCGGATCGAGTTCCGCTCGATCAAGGTGCGTCCAGTCGGGAAGTGAAATCGGTTTTCGTCCGCACAATCAGGAGAATCATGTTCAAGAAAACACTCGCAGGGATGCTTGGTGGAATCTTCGCCGTCGTTACTATTACGCCACCGGCGCACGGCCAAATTGTCTCGCTCAGCCGGGAGCAAATGCTCAAATATACGTCGCAGAACCCTTACGAACGCTTCCCGGATGGGAGGCCGAAGGTGCCCGACGCCCTGCTTGAGAAAGTCAAGGCGATGTCGGCGGAAGAAGTGCTCTCGATTGCCCGCCGTGGATTCGCGAATCAATATGTGGGCGGCTTCCGTATTCTCAGCCCGGGTAAAACGATGGTAGGGCGGGCGATGACACTGCAACTTATGCCACTTCGCCCGGATGTCGCCGATGTCGATCAGGCGGATCGAAAAGCAAAAGGCCTGGGCCGGCTTTCACACCAGACCGCGCTTGACATGCTCCAGTTGAACGACGTGTTTGTGGTGGACGCCTTCGGGAACCTCAACGCGGGGGGAGTGGTGGGCGACAACCTCGCCTACTATATCTGGAAAACAACCAAAGTGGGATTCGTCATCGACGGCGCGATCCGTGACTTGACCGGTATTGCTCCATTTGGAATGGGCGGATATTACCGCGGAGCCGTGCCACCAGCCATCAATAACGTGATGGTGAGCGGCATCAACGTTCCCGTCCGAGTCGGCCACACGACGGTAATGCCGGGCGACGTGGTACTTGGCGATCGCGAAGGAGTCTTTTTCATTCCGCCGCACCTGGTCCAGGAATTAGTCGACGAGGCGGAGGTCACGCACGTTCACGACGAATGGACGAAGCGGAAGTTTGACGAGGGCAAATACAAGTCGAGCGAAATTTACGGGCGCCCGACGGATCCAGCTCTTATCAAGGAGTACGAGGCCTATCTAAAACAGAAGATCGGTCCGGCAGCTTACGAAGCGTACCAGAAGAGAGGCCAGCAGCAGCGCCAGCCGCAGGGCCAACGGCAAGGCCGGCCGTAGTTGGAAGGAGAGGACACCATTACGAGTGTGAAAAGGGGACTCGTCTATCTAGCTGGCGGAGAACGAATGCCCGAGGGTCCTCTTCCCGCAGCGACGCCTCACCACCATTCGCTGCCATCAGAAGCGGTAATACGCCCCAAATTGAATCTGCCGTCTGCTGTTGAACGTGCCGCCAATCGCGCCGAACTTGGTCGAGTTGATGTTTGAGTCCCCGGCGAAGAACGCCGGATGATTCGGGAGATTCGAAGCTTCCGCGCGGATCTCGAGACTGTGGCGCTCGGCAATTCGCGTCAACTTCTGCACGCCCATATTCCAACTGAAGGCCCACGGCCCGGAAAACAGCCGGCGCTGAAGCGAACCGAGTTCTCCCGCACCCGGGTTGAAAAAAGCCTGCCCCGCGAACGGAGCCTGGCCGTCACCAGCCACTCCCCGGCCATCCGTCCCGATGGCTTTCGCGTCGATCATGGTGGGACCGTCACCCGTCATTCGGAATCCCACTACCGCGTCAAGTTGCGCCCCCGCGAGATTCGTAATCGCGGTATTTACGCCCGATCTTGAACCCCGATTGAACGTGCCGCGCCCGGAGAGAATCGAGAAAGGCGTGCCCGACTGCCAAATGAGTATCCCGCTCGTCGACCAGCCCGTCAGTAGCCGCTCGAGCGGACGGTAATTGATCCGCGTCCCCTTGCCAATGGGCAGGGAGTAAACGGCGTTGCCTTTGATGGCGTGGCGCAAGTCGAAGGGCGCGCGAGCGCGCTCAATCTTCGCGTTGTTGATATCCAGGAAGGGCTCGAAGCGAACCTGACCGTCTCCCGCCGCGTCGCTGAGCACTTTCGAAAATGTGTAATTTCCCTGGAACTGCAACGCCTTCCCCATACGCCGGACCTCGCCCTGGAGTGAATTGTAGGTCGAGTTACTGAAATTCGTCACCATGTTCGTACCATTCGCGAACGGGTTTCGATAGAACCCGACGTCTCGATTCAACTCATTCACCTGATAGATGTACGCCAGTTGTCCAACCTGGTTCTGGTCAATCAGATTGCGTACGGTGGAGTTCGTCAAGAGGCCTCCGGCTTCGAGAAGCGGGAATACCGTGAGGCGCTGGCTGCCCGGAATACCGGCGTTGAAACGAGGGTCGAAAACACCCGCCGCTGACGCGCGCCGCGCCAGGTCTCCGTTGTTCTTGGCGCGCTTGAAGTCCGCCAGAAAGCCATTCTCGGAAATCACGATCTGGTTGTAGTCGAAGGCGCGCAACTGCTTCGTCGCGTGATTGCCCACATAGCGCGCCTCGACGATCAGCCCCTTAATCTCCTGCTGAATGCCAAGCGTGAATTGCTGCACATAGGGCGTCCGCAACCCGGGGTCCGGCAAGCCGAATGCGCTTGTGGTGTCCTCCGCGAAATTGTCGGAGAACTTCCGCGGCACCTGGAATCTTGGAGCGGTAATTCCGCACGGCGCACTCAGACGGCAACTGAGTCCTACAGCGGTGACGTCCTGCGATAGTCCCCGGTTGGTGCGCGCGCTATTCATGATCGTTGCAATCGTGTTGTCGTCTACAAAATTGATTGAGTACCCCGCTCGAAGCGCCGTCTTCCCGTTGCCGAATACGTCCCATGCCAAGCCAAGGTTCGGCGCGAAATTGTTCAGGTCCTTCCCGTAGAACGGGCGTCCAGCCGCCTTGCCGGCAAAATCCAGCCTCGAGTCGGACAGCAGCGTCTCGATGGGATTGTTATTTCTGACAACCGGAAGCAGCGCCAGCCCGCTGCGTTCGTCCACCCGTCCGAAATAGTCGTACCGAAGGCCAAGATTGACAGACAGCCCGCGCCCCGCCTTCCACGTATCCTGAGCGTACCCCGCGTAGTTGTTGTACGCGAAGCGGCGCAGATCCGGCGCTCCGTTCACGAATCCCGACGTACGGCTGGTCACGTTAAAAGTCTGAGTATAGGAGTCGATGAGGCCGCCAAGCGTCGCCAGAAGACCGTTGGCGCCGGCGATGTCCGCGGCGCGCGCTCCCGGCATTTCCCGCGTCGTTAGGCCACCCTGGCCGGTGCCTACTCCGAGCCCGTATTGCGGTGTGATCCCGAAATCGTCGAAGGGCGATGCGTGTACGAACTGCGCGTGGAAACCAAACTGAATATTATGCCTTCCGCGCGAGTAATTCGCATTGTCCTCCAAGACGTAAGTATTGGTATCCCGTCCTTGCCGCCGAAAATCGTTCACGGGGTTTGTAAATGCCGTCCCGCTAATCAGAAAGGGCCCAAACTTCTCCGTGGTCTCGAAAACACCTGGCGCGAGATTGAAGCCGCCCCGCAACTCATTGGTCAGTGTCGCGGCGGGGGTCCAACGCCACGATGCGGAGAGGAGCTTGGATATATTGTCGTTGAAGACCTTCGGAAGCACGGTATAGCCGCCGGCATCGGGCCGGTCGATTCTGTCCCGGTTCCAGAGGAAACTACCCGCGAATACATGCTTAGGCGAGTGGCTGTAGTCGAGCTTGCCGGTTGCGTGATCCCGCGTGCGGTTGCTATTTGCGGCGAAGGAGTAGCCGGCCGTGTTCCGAAGCAGGTTGGGCAGACTGTCCCCCGAGCGGAAGTTGTTGATCTTTTCGGCACCCGGCACTTGCGTGAGCAGTTGTTGGATGACGGGATCCATGCGCACCCCCATCGCGCCGAGAATATCCACTTTTCGGACGGCATTCTGCGTGTCGCGGTAGGTGTAGATCCCTCTCCGGGCGTCGTCCGTGAGAATGGTGGTATCCTGCGACGCATTCTCGCGTTGGCGGATCGCCTCGTAGTTCATGTAAAACAGCAGCTTGTCTTTCTTGACCGGCCCGCCCAGCGAACCGCCGAACGTATTCAGATTCAGGAAGGCTTTCTTGATGCCGTCCTTGTTGTCGAACCAATCGCCGGCCGCAACGGCGTTGTTACGGTTGTAATATAGCGCCGATCCATGAAATTCATTGGTGCCGGAACGGCTCACGAAGTTCACCTGGGACGCCCCGCCTCCCGCAGCCGCGTTCGTATTGGACGTGGAAACGGTGACTTCCGCGATCTGGTCGATCTGGAGCAGGTTCGGGACGTAATCGAGGCCGTTTTCGCGCAAGAAATTGTCCTGAATGTTGATTCCGTCAAGTGAGACGCTGCTGTAGGTGGTCCGCAATCCGTTTATAACCGTAGGGCCGCGCCCATTGCTCACTCCAGCCTGAGTCTGGATGAGATCGAGCACGTAGCGGTCGACCACTGGAAGCAGCCGGACCTGTTCGTTAGTGACGGTGTTCGAAATTTCCGCGTTCGCCGTTTGAACGTTCTGAGCACCGCCCGTTACGTCGATGGTGGTTGCCACGGAAGCAATATCAAGCTCGATTGCCGGAAGCGGCGTCTCTCGTGCCGGATCCACTTTCACAGGCCGCAGATTGTAGGTCACGAACCCCTTGGCCTCCACCGTGAGCGTGTAGTTCTCGGCGCGAACTCCGCTGAAGTTGAAAAAGCCTTGAGCCGTGGTGGACGTCTTGAGGATCGCGACGCGGCCGCCCGCGAGTGACAGGCTCACCTCTGCGCCCGGAACCGCGGCCCCCGATGCGTCCGTGACTGATCCCGAGATGCGTCCGGTTACCTGCGCTGCGAGCGAGCCCGCAGCCAGAATAAACAGCGGCACAAAACGTGTTTGCATAGTGTTCGGCCCCTGAAAACGAGTATAGACCAATGGCGAAAACGGCGGTCCCGGAGGACCGGCCCGCGCTCGGAAGGCCGTTGTGATCCACTCGGCCCCCGAGTCAGGCGGTTGGTGTATCTTGGCTCGGTCTGGGAAGCTCAAAAAGGAAATTCCGATTGAAGTGAGAGGAAATCATGACTCTGTATGAACGACTCGGCGGTTACGATGCGATCGTGGCCACGGCGAATGACTTTTTGCCGCGCGTGATTGCGGATGAGGCGTTGGGACGGTTCTGGGCCCATCCAAAAAAACGTTTTGGCAAAGCCGGCCTGAGGGTGGCGCAAGTTCATCCGAGCGATCTGGCAGTTCCGGCCATCGCCGCCGACGAGATGGAAGTCGGCACGCTACGATCCACCAAGCCCACGCGGCGGCATCGGGAACTGTACCGGCTTTGCCGGTCTTCGCGGTGCCTCCTTTCGACAGCCCGTCCACGGAGCGTGCCGCGCGACTGCGGTTCGATCTCGAAAAAGGGGTGAAGCAATCGGCCCGATGGATACACTGATTGCCGCCACCGTGCTGGACCATGGCGCGACGCCGATTACGCACAACACGATCAAGTTTTCGCGAATTCCGGGTCTCTTGATTAGAGATTGGTATTAGCACCCATGGACGCTCATTCGAACTCGTCACGCGAGGCTGGAACAAGGCGCCTATTAAGCACCCCGCGTCCGCCGCGCGTCGAGCATGCGCCTGTACGCTTCGAGGAGTTGCTCACGAGCTTCCTGTCCGATGGGCGCCGGCAGTTCGGCCGGACGGTAACGGCGGCAAATCTCCACTGTCTTTTGAAGGCTCTCGGCGAATTCAACACAGGGTGGACAGCCGGCAAGATGAGCGTCAATTTCCGCACAGGCGTCCGGCGGCAGGTCCACGTTCAAATAGTCTGAAAGCCGCGAGAGGACTTCCTGGCATTTTTTTGTATGCACATGAGGTTCCATGTCATTCCTTTACCGCAAGGACTTCTGTCCGAAGGAATTCATCCAACTTCTTCCGTACAGCCAGCCGGGCGCGATGCAATCGCGTCTTCACTACGTCTACAGGCAGGTCCAGAGTCTGTGCCGTCTCTTCCGTCGAAAGTTCCTCCACTCCGCGCAGCAGCAGTACTGAACGATGACCGTCGGGCAGCTCGCCGATCGCCTGTTCGACCGCATCACGCATTTCAGCCTGGAGCATGGGGCCGTCGGGCAACCGGGACCAATCGGCGATCTGGAGCTTAAGCCGTCCGCCGTCGTGTCCCATCGATGGGAGAAACTCATCGAAAGAATGTTCCCTTGGCGGCGCGAACACGCTTCTGCGCCGTTTCGTCAGGCAAGCGTTCTTGGCGATTCGGAACACCCAGGATCTGACTCGTCCGGGTTCTCGCAGTTGATCGAAATGCTCGAACACTTTGAGCAGAGCTTCCTGCGCCACTTCCTCGGCATCTTCGCGGTTGCGGCACATCATCCAGCTATAGTGGAAGATCTTGGCGCGGAAGTGCTCCACGAAGCGGTCGAATGCCGCCGGTTCTCCATCGATCAACTGCCGCGCGAGTTCAATCTCTTCGTCGCGTTCCAATGCCTGGCACCCAATCACAGTGTAAGGGCGCCGCTACGCCGCCGCCAGGGGAGCTTTCTGCGGGGCGGCGGTATTCACCACGACCTCGATCGCCGGGGCGCTCTGGAGCGTGTTGTGAATCAGGCACGTCTTCACCGCGCGCAGCATGCCGGCGTGGTGACGATGGTTGCAGCGCCTTCCGGGCCTTGACCTGAACTTCCAATCCGGCCGCGGGAAGTCCGCGCGTTTTCAAGTACTGCGCCGCGTAGTAGGCGGCGCACGATGCAAGCGATGCCAGTAGAAACTCCGGCGGCGACATACCCGCGTCCGCCCCCCCGTTGTCTCGCGGCTGATCGCAAATCGCGCGATGTCCGCGGGCGGCGACTTCGAACTTCGAATCGTCGAGATAGACAGCTTTTACTTCCATGGCATTTTCCTCCAGGTGCAAGAGACGCAAATGCCGCTGGATAGTGACAGCCGGCTTCGCTTTGACCGCCTCGCGGCAGTCCGAGCGGATACCCCGCCGCGTCGCGCCTCATGAAGACGAGGCCATCTTCCATTTCGAAAGCGGCAGACTCGATTCCGGGGCTGGAAGATGCCCGCATCATTGCCGACGGCAACGCAGTTGCGAGTGTGTAATGGCCACGCGAGCGGTAGACCGAAATGCGACAGGGCAAGGCGGTTGAAAACGCCCGTCCGCGTCGAGGATCCGCGCCTGGCGCGGATTCCACACCACGCAGATTTCATGCTCCTTTGGCCCAGTCGACGCCGGTCCTGTTGAGGGTCTACCGCAGATCGTGAACGGGATGACTTCGAACTGATGGCGCGCGGGCGATTCCCGGACCAGCCGCCCGATTTCCTTCGGCGTCTTGTAGTGCCGATCCTGACTCACATCCCGAAAGGCTCTTCCCCTCCCCGGCGCGATGCCTGGGCCCAGCGTGTTCAGGAGAGCATTTTTGGTCCACTGTTACCCGCACGGAACGCTGATGACGTCGAGACTCGACGCCGTCTGGACGGCCCATTCAAGTGTGAACGCCGAAGCGCGGCAGAACCCACCGAATAAGTGCGAAGTAGCCGGCGACAAAAAAAACAACTTCAAGCCATTCGGGCATTGCGCCTCTAGTCCGGCTGACAGCCTGGCTCGCGGCGCCAAACGCCGCCAGACCACTGCCTGAATCCTCGGCATGTCTCGCTGCGGATTCCGGTTATGCCTTCTTCCCCAAGATCTCGACGGCCTTTTTCAGCAGCAGATCCTCGCCCGGCTTCTTTTCCGCGTCTTCCTTCACTACGGGCTCCCCGTCCTCGTCCAGTTCGATCTGCGAATCCTGTTCCTGAACAAGCGTCTGCGGAGTCACGCCGCCCGCCGCGTCCTGGATCGCCTTCCCCGATGGCGAGTAGTATTTCGCAACGGACAAGATAACCGCTCCGCCATCTTCCATCGTCACCGGCTTGCGCACCGCAGCGTCGCCGTATGTTCGCTCGCCAACCAGATCGGCGCGCTTACTATCGAGCAGCGCCGCTGCCGCCACCTCCGCCGCGCCCGCGGTTGCGCGGTTCGTAATTACGGCGAGCGGCAGCTTCGTGATCGCTTTCGCGGTGTCGGCCTCGAAATCCTGGCGAGCGAAACGCTGCCCAAGCAAGTATCCGAGCTTCCCTTTCTCGATGAAAAGGTTCGCCAGCGCGACGCCCTCCGCGGTTTCACCCACCGCGCAGTTTCGAAGATCCAGCACCAGTTTCTTTGCGCCCTGACGCTCCAGTCCGGTGACAGCCGCCGCGACCTCCTTGACCTTACCGGCCGCCAGAGTCTCGGAACGAATGTATCCGACACCATCGGCCAGCATCTTCGAACTTACCGGCGGGTAGCTGACCGCCGACCGCGTCAAGGTAATTTTCTGCGGTTCCGGCCTGCGAACCCGCAGCACCGATATTTCGATGCTCGTGCCAGGCTCGCCGCGAAGGAGAAGTTCGGCGTAGGCGAGGGGCATGTCGCGCGTAGCCACGCCCTTAATAGTCTCAAGCACGTCGCCGGTTGCGAGACCGAGCTTGCCCGCCGGAGATCCGGGTACCGACGCGACAACGCCCACGTACCCAAATCGTTTCGAGAGCACCAGGCCAACGTCGCCTTTTTGCGAGTCCTTTTTCTTCTGATACTCCTTGTACTGGTCCGCGTTCAAGTAACTTGAAAACGGGTCGACCGATTCCAGGAGTCCGTTCAGCGCGCCCAGCGTGACGCTCTTGAGGTCCGGTTCTTCCACGTACTCGCTCTTGATTCGCGAGAGCACTTCGGTGTAGACCGCGAGGTGGCGGTACGCGCCTTCCGGGGCCGCGCCTTTGCCGAGCATCGCGCCAAGCAATAGAAACACCACCAGTCCGGTGGAGGAGAGTACAACCAACAATTTCGCGCGGCTGCTCATAGGTTTGCGGACAGTCCTTTACAACTAAGCCTACGTCCAGTATATCAAGCGGGTTTCACCGAAATGGAATCGACAAACTTCCCCCCGGCGTCGACGGCACGCACTTTGTAACCTGACCAATGCATCATATCGCCATGCCCGTGAGGGTTGAGGCGCGCCCAACCATTTGGATGACCCCATAAACATGGGGTAAAACTGGAATTTGGCGGAGTTCGCGCTTCGCCAACCCACCCCAATCGAGGTCACCC
>SXGT01186939.1_pt1 | contig 30792 bp, 27 predicted proteins | sample 3176221 | NCBI WGS metagenome assembly SXGT01 (sample SAMN11356862, study PRJNA531348) | freshwater metagenome | isolation source: freshwater sample F1-120 | place: China: Fuxian Lake, Yuxi | collected 2017-12-25
CGCGAGGTCGTCATTCCCATTCCCGACCGCCACGGTCGGCTGGAGATCCTGGAGATTCACACTCGCGGCATGCCCTTGGCCCAAGATGTCGATCTATCCCGCTTAGCCAACGACACGCATGGTTTCGTGGGGGCCGACCTAGAGGCACTGTGCCGCGAGGCAGCGATGATCTGCGTGCGGCGCATCCTGCCCGAGATCGACTTTGCCCAAGCCTCGTTGCCCTACGAATCTCTGCAAAGACTGGAGCTGAACAAGGAGGATTTTCAAACCGCGCTGCGCGAGGTGGAACCTTCTGCCTTGCGCGAAGTGTTTGTCGAAGTGCCCACCACGACCTGGGAGGATGTGGGCGGGCTGGCCACACCGAAGCGCCTGCTGCGCGAGGCGCTGGAATGGCCGTTGCTGCATGGGGCCCTGTTCGAGGCGGCGGGTGTACGGCCCCTCAAGGGGATCCTCCTGTCCGGGCCGCCCGGCTGCGGCAAAACCTTGCTAGTCCAGGCGGCGGCCAGCGCGACCCAGGTCAACTTTATTTCGGTCAAGGGGCCGGCCTTGATGTCCAAGTACATCGGCGAATCAGAACGCGCCGTGCGCGAGGTCTTTCACAAGGCCAAGCAGGCAGCACCCTGTCTGGTGTTTTTCGACGAGATTGATGCGCTAGCCCCGCGTCGTGGCAGCGGCACGTCGGATGCCGGTGTCGGTGAGCGCGTCGTGGCGCAGTTCCTGGCCGAGATGGACGGGGTCGAGAAACTGACCGGCGTTCTGGTCCTGGCCGCCACCAATCGGCCCGACATGATCGACCCAGCCCTGTTGCGTCCGGGCCGTTTCGATGTGCGGGTGGAGATTCCCTTGCCGGACGAGGCAGAACGGCTGGCGATCCTGCGGGTACAGACGCGGTCCAAGCCGCTCGCCAGCGAGATAAGTTTGGAGACCCTCGCCGCTCACACCAATGGGCTGACCGGTGCCGACCTGGGCGCGGTCTGTCAGGTTGCCGCCCTGAATGCGATCCGCGAGCGGGTGGAATCCGCATCGGACGGTATCGATGCAAGCCCCTTGCGGATTGAGACACGACACCTCGAAGCGGCGCTGAGCCAGATTCGATCGTGAACGAAACCACACTGACACCCCCCGATCGCGCCCTCTATCTCTACTGCCTGGCAAGGCCGGAATCGCTCTCGGCCCTGCAAGAGGCTAGACCTCCCGGCGTGGACGAACGCACCCCGCTGATGACACTGGCGGATGAGACGGGTGCAGTGGCCGCGGTCATCAGCGAGGTGAATCCAGCCGAATTTTCCGAGCACAACCTGCAGGATTTGTCCTGGCTGGGGCCGCGCGCACAACGGCACGAGGCGGTAGTGACGCAAGTGATGGGCTCGTCGCCGGTCTTGCCGGTCAAATTCGGCACGCTCTTTCATTCCCGCGTCAGTCTCCAATCCTTTATGGGCCGACATCGGGCGGCTATCGTGTTGGCGCTGGAGACCCTGCGCGACAAATCCGAGTGGAGTGCCAAGGCCTATCTGAACAGCACGGTGGCCAGGACGAGCGTGATCGCTTCGGATCCCCAGATTCAGTCACGGTTGGCAACGCTGCCGGAATCTCCCGGCGCGCGTTATATCCAGCAGCGGCAACTGGATGCACTCATCGAGACGGCGTTGAACGCCTGGTTGACTGGAGTGACTCAGGCCTTGCACCAGGCTCTGATCCCGCATGCCGTCGGCTCCAAGCCGCTGCGCTGCCACCCCGGTGCGGTCACTGGACGCCCGGAACGCATGATCATGAATACCGCCTTTCTGGTGCGGGCCGAGGCCCTCGACGACTTCCGTGCCGAATTGACCCGACAACAGGCGGCCTATACCGATCACGGCCTGAGCCTTGAATGGCAGGGGCCATGGCCCCCGTATAATTTTTGCCCCGCGCTCACGGAAGATGGAACATGAAAAAACCGGACATGACCCCTAGCCTGGACTCCGACGAGCGTGTCCCGTCCCCCATCCATTCGGAGCCGGAAGGTTGGTATGAAAAGCTGTACCACATGCTGCTCAGCAACATCCCTTTCTCCCTTCTACTGGTGGATCGTTCGTTGCGCGTGGTCTCGGCCAACCGCAATTTTTTGGTGAAGGGGCGGCGCAGCGTCAAGGACACCGTGGGCGCGCGTATCAGTGAGGTGTTCCCCGAAACGATCATGGGATTCACGCAACTGGAAAGCAAGATTCGCAATGTTTTTGACACCGGTCTACCCCTGCCTGGCGCGCAAATGACCTATCGTGCTCCCGGCGTTCACACCCGGATCTATTACTACACGGTGATCCCGGTTAGCTTGGGGCCTACGGTGGAACATGTCATGCTGGTGCTTGATGACATTACCGAGAAGGTACAACTGGTCGAGAAGGCCCGCATGGTCGAGCGCCACTTGGCGACCGTGGTCGAGAGTGCTAACGACTTGGTCGTTTCAACCGACACCAAGGGCAATATCGTCAGCTGGAATCTGGCCGCCGAGCATATCTCGGGTTACCTGGCCAACGAGGTGCTGGGGCGCAAGCTCTCCGAGATGTGTTTGGCCAGCCAGCAGACGGGCATGAAGGAGATGATCCGCAGGGTGACCGAAGGCGATGCCGTACAGTCCAAGGAGGTCGGCCTGGTGTCGCGCACGGGTGTGCTGGTTCCGGTAGACTGGTCCTGCTCCCCAATCCTGGATGATTCCGACAAGGTCAGTGGGGTGGTGGCGGTCGGGCGCGACCTGACCGAGCGGCGGGCGTTCGAGCAGCACATCTTCCAGAGCGAGAAGTTGGCGGCTCTGGGGGTGATGGCGGGTGGGATCGCGCATGAGCTGCGCAATCCTCTGGCGGCGAGCTTTTCTGCCGCCCAGTTTCTGCTGGATCCGGCCGGTGATCCGACATTTCAGCGGGAGTGTGTCAGCAAAATCATCAATGGCATCCAGCGCTCGTCGGCGATTATCGAGAATCTGTTGCGTTTCGCCCGGCCCGCACCGGCCAGCGACCGTGTGGGACAAATCGATCTGGTGGCCCTGGCGCAAGAGACAATCAGCGTCTTGGCGCCCCAGGCCAAACTGCAAAAGATCCGGATCCTGGAAAGATTTGATGCCACACCGGTCCTGGTTTCAGGAAATACCAACCTTCTGCAACAGGTGCTGATGAATTTGATCCTGAATGCCTGCCAGGCTACCCCAGGGGGTGGCGAGGTCATAGTCAGGGTTTGCCGCGAGGCGGATGAGGCGTGGATGCAGGTGGAGGATACGGGCTGCGGCGTTTCGCCAGCCAACCTGGGACGCGTCTTCGACCCCTTTTTTACCACGCAACCGGTGGGTAAGGGTACGGGTCTGGGCCTCTCCATTTGCCATACCATCGTCAGGCAGCACGGGGGAACGATCGAGCTGGATAGCGTGGAGGGTCGCGGGAGCATCTTTACGGTCCGCCTGCCGTGCCTGAAGGCTTGAGGCATGGCTAAAGAGGTCACTGTACTGGTAGTGGATGACGAGCCCGAGGTGTGCTGGGCGCTGGACACACTCTTACGTCGGCATGGATTCACGGTGGTGACGATGGATAGCGGGGCGCGAGCGCTCGGCTGGCTGAACAGGCCGGATCAGGATTGCCGCCTCATCCTGCTGGACGCCAAGTTGGGCGACATCGATGGCGTAGAACTCGCCAGACGGATACGCGCTGATACGCGCTGCACCGCGCCCGTGATCCTCGTCTCCGGCTACTTTTACCGGGACGACAGCGTAGTGCAGGACAGCCTGAGTGCCGGTCTCATCGCCGCCTTTGTGACCAAACCGTTCCAACATGATGAGATCCTGAGCGCCATCAGCATCGTATTGCAAAAGCAAAAATTGTGAGAGTGGGTATGCAAAAATTCATCTACGCCGTGCTGGATCGGCCTGCGGAGGGCGCCCTTGTGGACGATTCGGGAGCAGACGGGATCGATGCCGCGCCCTTGGAACGGGTTGACTATCGGGATCTGGTAGCGGTGATCAGTGACATTGACCCCGCCCGATTCGTTCCCAACGCGGCTGCTGAGGCGCGACTCCAGGCTGATCTGCTCAAATACCAGCAGGTCAATGCCGCCCTTTTCAGGCACTCTGGCCAGGGCGGGATGTTGCCACTCAAATTCGGCTTCACGGCCGCCGATAAGGCGGCGGTGGAGGCGGTTCTGGAGCGCGCCTATCTCCAGCTACGCGCCCACCTGAATCGTCTGAGAGGGGTTGCGGAATTGGTGGTTCATGCCTCCTGGGAGATCTCTAGGGTCATTCCGGAGATCGCGCATACGCATCCGGAACTCATCAGTGAAGATCCGGTGCAGACCGGGAAAAACCTGTTCGAAGCGGTTGAGGCGAAGAAAAGAGGCCTCATTGACACCGTGCATGGCCAGCTTTCCCCGCTCGCCCTGGATTTTGCAGCAGGTTCGGGCAAGACCGAGAACATGATTTTCAATCGAAGTTACCTCGTGGCCACGGCGCAGGGGGTAGCGTTCGACGCGGCGATGAATGTGCTGGGGGATCGCTATGACGGCATCCTGAGTTTTCGCTATATCGGCCCCCTGCCGGCCTACAGCTTCGTCAATATCGAACTCAATCAAGGGAAATTCGAGTTGCTGGATCAGGCGCGAAAGACCCTGAACCTCCCGGAAACGGTGACTTGGGAGCAAATAAAGACTGCCTACCGTCGGTTGCTTCTGGCCAATCATCCGGATCACCATCCCGATGACCCTCAGGCCGCGCAGCGCTGCAAGGCCGTGGTATCGGCCTATGAACTGGTGAGCGCCTACTGTCAGAGCCTGCCGGAGTTTGCTGCACGGGGTCACGAGGGTGATTTCTCATTCGCCCAGAGCGAGGTCGAAAAGGTCTTTATCGTCGATGACAAGGGCGCCTTATTGGCGCGTGGAAGTCAGGCATGAGTCGGGCCATCGGTATCGACTTGGGCACGACCAACAGTTGCGTAGCCACCTTGGTAGAGGGGCGGCCAATCATTGTGCCGAATAGCGAAGGGGGGCGCACCACACCGTCCGTCGTGACCTTTACGGCAGACGGACAGCGGTTAGTCGGGGCAGCGGCGCGGCGGCATGTGAACCATCCAGCCCATACGATCACCTCCATCAAACGATTCATGGGCCGCCAGTGGGACGAGGTCACCGAGGAGATGGCCATGATCCCGTATCAGGTCGAACGGGGCGCGGATGACGATGTGCGTATCGCCATTGCGGGTCGGCAATACACGCCGCCCGAGATCAGTGCGATGATCCTGCAACAACTGAAGACCGATGCCGAGGCCTTCCTCGGCGAGCCGGTAAGCGACGCGGTCATCACCGTGCCAGCCTATTTCAATAACGCCCAACGCGAGGCGACCCAGGCTGCCGGCAAGATCGCAGGGCTCAATGTCCTGCGCATTCTCAACGAGCCGACAGCCGCTTCGCTGGCCTATGGACTGGATCAGGCACAGGAACAGACTGTCCTAGTCTTCGATCTGGGCGGCGGCACCTTTGATGTCTCCATCCTCGACCTGGGGCAAGGACTGTTCGAGGTCAAATCGACCCATGGAGACAATCACCTCGGCGGTGACAACTTCGACCAAGCGATCGTCAACTGGATGCTGGCTGAGATTCATCGCGCGTGGGGTCTCAATCTCACTGCGGACCAAGGGCAGGTGTCACGCCTCCGGCTGATTGCAGAAGCGGCCAAGGTCGCGCTCTCATCCAAACCCAGTACGCAGATTACCCTACCTTTTCCCAATGAGGGCAAACCCTGCCTCCTTGACCTCTCACGTGAAAAACTGAACGCGCTGACAGTCGACCTGCTCGCCCGCATGGACAGGCCGGTCCAGCAGGCCCTCGCCGACGCCGGCCTCGCCTCATCGGACATCGGTCATGTCGTCCTGGTTGGCGGTATGACCCGAATGCCAGCCGTAGCGGATCATCTGAGGCATCTCATCGACAAGGAACCTCAGGACGGGATCGATCCGGACGAGGTGGTGGCCATTGGCGCGGCGCTCCAAGCCGGTATCCTCGCGGGCGCGATCAAGGACATACTGCTGCTCGATGTCACTCCGCTCTCGCTGGGAATCGAGACCAGGGGCGGCATCTTTACACGACTCATTGCTCGCAACACCAGCGTCCCGACACACAAGACACACACCTTCACCACGGCGGAGGATGGTCAGACCTCGATGGAATTCCGCATTCTGCAGGGCGAGTCCGAGATGGCCGCCTTCAACAAGACGCTGGGCAGTTTCCGGCTGGACGGGATCACGCCGGCGCGGCGTGGCCTGATGGAGGTCGATGTCAGTTTCGATATCGATGCCAACGGAATCCTCCATATCCACGCGGAAGACATTACCACCGGCAACGGGCGGCAGATTCGGATTGAGGGGGGCGCCGTCCTAAGCGAGGCGGAAGTCACCCGGATGACCGAAGAAGCCGAGGTGCACGCCGGTGATGCCCGCCGCCTGCATGACCTCGCCGAGGCACGCAACCTCGCCGAGATCCTTGCCGATGAGATTGAACGCTCGCTATCGGTGCAACGCGATCGGATCGAGGCATGTCACGAGGCTGCCCTTGAAGACCAGATCCGTCGCCTACGCGATGCATTGAAAAACGACGAGGCCTCGGAGATACGCACCCGCATTCAAGGATTGACGGAGGCAGCGCAAGTTCTCATCAAAGGCGCTCACGGCGCCACCCGGAAAACGAAAAGTAGGGAAAATGTTCCGTAAATATGGCGGCCACTCCCCATAGAAGGCGCTGCCACTCCCCATAGAAGGCGCATCCATTCCCTGTTACACCTTGGTCACAAGGAAAGGTCCCTAGCATAGTCCCTTGATTTCGTATGGCGCGTCGTCTTTTTTATTCGTGCGAGCCATCGAGGTTCACTGCTTGGCATGGATAATGCTTTATCTACAGTGTGAAGGGTTTGCCCCGTACTTCGCAGGGTTTGGACGAGTGGGGTTGGTTTCTTATTAGGAGATGGATCATGGCAAGCGTACAAAAATCGACGGACTCCTCAAGCTTGGCTGAAGTGGTTGATCGCGTTTTGGAGAAGGGCATCGTGATTGATGCTTGGGTCAAGGTTTCTCTGGTAGGTATTGAGCTGTTGTCGGTTGAAGCACGCGTTGTGGTGGCTTCAGTCGAGACCTATCTGAAATACGCGGAAGCGATTGGCCTGACCGCCAGCGCGGCTGCACCGGCCTGATTGGGAGTGGGCGGGACTGCGCATTCGGCGTAGTCTTCTTTGAGGAGAGCATCATGGGCAGAGTGGATGATATGGCTCGGTTGTGTGGCCAGGTTCGGGCCGGCCACCAGAATCGACGGGAGTTGGTGGTCAATCTGGCCAAAGGCAACGCCGAACTGAAGTTGGAGGTTCAGGTGGCACGTGCGGCGAACCGGGCCGTCAATAAAGAGCGCGGGAGGCGTATCTTGGCGAACCTCGCGGCGTTTATGGCGGTTCTCGCCGGGCACGAGAAGGTTCGGCAACAAGCGGCGGCACGGTCGCGCAAATCTCGTACTGAGTTTGTCAATCGTCTGGCGCGGAGCGTGGCTGCCACCCGCAAAGCACACCGGAGCGAAAGCGCGGCTTCGATTGCTGCGTGGCGTGGTGTGGTCGTCGTCGCAAAGCCGTCTGGCAAGCGTAACGCTGTGGTGGCGAGTTAGTCCGTTAGCGTAGTAAGACACCCAAAATCCCAGTAGCGAGTCTCGTAAGGTTCGTTGCTGGGTGGGGTTTTAGGGCGCGTCAGTGCGGGATATTTTGTGCAGCGCAGGGTATGCGGGAGAGCGAGCATGGGCAAGACTGGAAGTGTTGGGCGGCTCAGCGAGATCAGCGAGAAGATACGGGCTGGGCATAGGGATCGCGCGGTGTTTATTGATCGACTGAAGCAGAAGGTTTCCGATTTGAGGCGCGGGTTTGCCGAGGAGAACCGGGCGGTCCATGCGATCTGGTTTGGTCCCACGGTGGCAGAGAAGGCAGAGGCGGCCCGTGTGAAAGAGGCGGCGGCAGCGGCCGTCCGCGCTAAAAAGGCGGCAGAAGCAGCCGCTCGTGCAAAAAAGATTGCAGCGGAAGAAGCCCAGATAAAGAAGATGGCGGCAGAAGAAGCAGCCGCCCGCGCGAAGAAAGCAGCCGAGGACAAGGCCCGCGCCAAAAAGGCCGCTGAAGAGGCCAAGGCGGCCGAGGTCGCCCGCGCGAAGAAGGCAGCCGGGGATGAGGCCCGCGCCAAAAAGGCCGCTGAAGAGGCCAAGGCGGCCGAGGTCGCCCGCGCGAAGAAGGCAGCCGGGGATGAGGCCCGCGCCAAAAAGCCTGCTGAAGAGGCCGCCAAAAAGAAGGAGGCTGCAGAGGCAGGCATTCGTGCGAGCAAGATCATGGAGAATGCCGTGCGCGCCAAGCGTGCCGTCGAGGCCGCTGCGAGTGCCGCCCCGAAGAAGGCCGTCCTTGTGAAGAAGGCGGCTCCCGCGGGAAAGGTCACCCCTGTGAAGGCGCGGCCAAAGAACAAGACCCGGGGTACACCATAACAGGCCACTTGGGCGTGGTTGTGCGCTTTGGGTACGCTGTCAACAATAAATCAAAAGGTTGGATATCGTGGATCAGAATACAGTGCATACGCAAACGGCAGAGGTCGTTAGGATTCGCTCCAACGACGACAATATCCGACCCGAGGCAAGCGACGCGTTCATCTCTACGTCTTATGTCCAGGATTTGACGGATCGTGCTCTGGTTTATCTGGGGGCGGGTTATGCCATTCACTTTTCAGGCCCATCGGGCGTGGGTAAGACTACCTTGGCCCTTCATGTCGCGGCCAAGCTGGGACGGCCCGTCAGCCTGATTCATGGCGATGATGAATTCGGTAGCTCCGACTTGATCGGCCGTGAGTCGGGCGTCCGCAGACACCGACTGGTCGATAACTATCTTCATAATGTGCTGAAAACCGAAGAAGAGGTTAAGAGCACGTGGGTGGATAATCGTCTCACCGCGGCTTGTCAGAATGGCGACACCTTGATCTATGATGAGTTCAACCGCTCGCGTCCGGAGGCAAATAACGCCTTGCTCAGCATTCTGTCGGAAGGAATCCTCAATATCCCAAAGATGCGGAACTCGGGTGAGGGCTATATGAGTGTCAATCCGGAATTTCGCGCCATATTCACCTCCAATCCGGAAGAATATGCAGGGACGCACAAGACCCAAGACGCGCTGATTGACCGCCTGATCACCATCAAGATGGGGCATTATGACCGGGAGACCGAGATCCATATCTCGATGGCCAAATCAGGCCTTGGTCGGGCAGATGCCTCGAATATCGTCGATGTCGTGCGGGAATTACGCAGCATCGGCATGAACAAGCAGCGGCCCACGATTCGGGCCTGCATCGCTGTTGCCAGGATACTGGCTATTCGCGGTGGTCATGCCCGGTGGGATGACCCCACCTTCAAGTGGGTGACCCAGGATGTCCTCGGTTCCGAGATGGCCAAGGTGACCCGTGGCGGCGAACCGCTGATGGGCCAGACGCTGGGCGATGTCATACAGAAGATTTGTGGCAGGCAGCGTCGAAAGGCCCGCGACAAGCCCGGCAACAGCGGGTCGGGTCTGCCATCGGCAGACAAGGCGACAGGAGTGGGGACGTGATTTCGAAAAACAGACCCAAAGGCTTGACAAGCATCCGGTCGATGTCCGGCATGGTGACAGAGACCACACACCCGCACCGGAAGTTTCTCCGGCTGGCGATATTGGCCATGGAGCAGATGCGTCGAAGCACGGAAAAGAACAGCGCCCAGCACCGTATTGATGGGATCAATGAACGCCTGGAGGAGATCCGAACTGAGTCCGTGGATATCCTCCGAGCGTGCAACGATGTTGTAAAAACCGAGTCCGGTGAGGCGCCGGTTGCCCTGAAGGAGGCGGAGTCTCCACCCCGGCGCGGATTTGCACTTAAATATTGAAGGCGGTGTCCTATGATGGCCATAAAGGGGATGAAACAGGTGCGCACCAGCCTGAATATCGGGGGCTTTCGGGCGTGCTTGCATAAGACGGGCGTGTCTTCGCTAGGGCACGAGCGGCAGCGTGTCGCGCACGAGAAGCGGTTACTCATGGGACGGCAGGGGCATCACCTGTGGCTTGTCAGGCAGTGGGGCACGCATTTTGAGTGCGCGGCGGGTTCGTTGCGGGTACTTCCCCCTTCCGCGCGCGCAGCAGTTGAGGTATTTGGATGTATAATCCCCTGGGATCGGTCGCTGCGGACAGGAAAACAGGCGCATTAACATGACGACGAACAAGTACATCTACGCAGTCATCGATACCGTGGGGGATATCATCTATGGCCAGACCGGACTCAATGGCGCGATGGTGCGGGGGGTTGCTCATGGCCCGTTTACGGCGATCGTGAGCGACATACCGGCAGGGCGGATTCGCCCCGAACGGAAAAACTTGGCGGCGCACAACGCCGTCGTCAAAAGCTTGATGGCGGTTGCGCCGGGCGTCCTCCCGGTAGCGTTCGGTACGCTGGCAAATAATGCCCAGGCGGTGCGCAAGGTCTTGGAAAAGAATAAGGTGCTCTTAGCCCAGGAACTGGACAAGGTGCGTGGCAAGGTCGAGCTAGGTCTGCGCGTTACCCTAGAGGTTCCTAACCTCTTCCAATACATGGTGAACAGCCAACCGGAACTGGCTGCCCTACGTGATCGCCTGTACGGAAAACCGCATGGCCCTTCGCAGATGGATCAGATTGAGCTGGGTAGCACCTTCGATCGTCTGCTCGACCAGGATCGAGAACGCTACACAGAGGCGGTGATACAAGTGCTGGATCCGATCTGCGAGGACATCAAACAGATCCCGCCGCGCGAGGGGGAGGTCATGAATCTGGCCTGTCTGGTAGATCGCGAGGCTCAACATGTTTTTGAAGAGGGGGTTTGCGAGGCGGCCAATCTGTTCGACAACAATTTCTCCTTCGATTTCAACGGCCCTTGGGCGCCGCATAACTTTGTCCACATCAACTTGACCCCCTGAGGTTCTTCGTGTTTCTCCTCGACAATCTCATCACTACACCCCTGATGTGGATAGCCAAGGAGATCAACGAGGCCGTTCAGCAGGAGGGGGGGGACAATTCCGAAACGATCACCCGGTCGCTCAGCGAGCTGTATATGAAGCTTGAGACGGGTGTTATCTCGGAACAGGAATTCGAGGCTGAGGAGGCGGTATTGCTCGACCGGCTGGACGCCATCGAGATTGGCAAGCAGGCAAGCGCCGGGGTTGCCGATGATGAGTCTGGGTGATCCCCTCACCGATAGTTGCACAAAATACGAGGCGAGACCAGGACCGGCGTTTTTACAGGATGCGGGGCTGCGTCTATTGTTCTTTGGCGGCAAGGGGGGCGTAGGCAAGACCGTTTGTGCCGCCGCTACGGCCCTATCGCTGGCCCAGCGGCATCCGGAACGCCCCTTTCTGCTGGTCTCGACGGATCCCGCGCATTCCTTGGCTGATTGTCTGGACAGCGCACCACCCTTCACCAACCTGACGCTGAACGAGCTTGATCCGCAGGAATGCCTGGGACGATTCAAGCTACGCCATGAGGCCTCCTTGCGTAGCATTGCCTTGCGTGGAACCTTTCTGGACGAGGCCGACATTGCGCAGTTGCTGGATCTTTCCATGCCCGGCCTGGACGAAGTCATGGCCTTGCTGGAAATTGCCGGCTGGGTAAAACAGGGGCATTACGCCTGCATCGTGGTGGATACCGCACCTGCTGGACACACGCTCCGGCTGCTAAACCTCCCAGAGACCATGCAACGCTGGGTAGCCACCCTCGATGCGATGCTTGCAAAACATCGTTTTTTGGTCAGGCATTACCAAGGGGCCTATCACAAGGAGGCGCTGGATCAGTATCTGGAACAGACCCTAGCCGACCTAACGGGGTTGGATGCGTTGCTGCAATCCCCCGAGCAATGTCGTTTTGTGCCCGTCCTGTTGGCTGAGACCTTGAGCATCCACGTGACAGGGATACTGCTCGGCGAGTTGGAACGGCTTGAACTTCCGGTGCAAGAGTTGATTGTCAACCGCTTGCGTCTGGCACAAGCCGGTTGCCCAGCGTGCACGGCAATCGCCGCCCAGCAATCGGTAGCGATCGATGAGCTGAACAGGGTATTCTCCGGTTACTGCGTGTGGGGATTGCCCCTGTTCCCTGAGGAACTACGAGGGGTGTCGCGGCTGATGGAGATGTGGCCACACGCACGGCCGTTGGCGCAAGTACGGCGGGCGGTCGAGGATTCGAGTACGAGTATGGATAATATGGGGAGAAACACCCCCGCCGCTCCATGTCCGATGGTCGAATCCCCCGCCCCGTTGCCCGCTCCCACGACCAAACTCATCCTGTTCGCGGGCAAGGGAGGCGTAGGCAAAACCACCTTGTCCTGCGCATCGGCACTGCATCTCGCGGAGATATGGGGCGGGAAGGAGATCCTGCTTTTCTCGATTGATCCCGCCCATTCCCTAGCCGCCTGCCTGGGTTATACGGCAGGCCCGGGGGCGATCCGGGTGGCACCGGGGTTGAGCGTGATCGAGTTTGACGCCCAGGCTGAATTTGAGCGTCTGAAACAGGCCTACGCAAACGAATTAATGAGTGTATTTAATCGCACGAGCGACCAAGAGGGGATAGCGATCGCCTTCGACCGGGAGGTGATGGAACGCATACTGGATCTGGCCCCCCCAGGCCTGGATGAGGTTCTGGCCATCACCCACATTATGGATATCATGGAGCGCCGTCAGTATGACCTATTCATCCTGGACACGGCGCCGACCGGGCATTTGCTGCGATTTCTGGAGATGCCGGGGCTGGTTGAACAATGGCTGAAGGCTTTTTTCGCCCTGTTTCTGAAATACCGGGATATCTTTTGGTTGCCCAAGATTTCGCAGATGATGGTCGACCTTTCTCGGCAAATTAAGGCGTTTCAACGGATCCTTCTGGATACAGGTCAGTCCATGCTGGTGGCGGTGACGATTCCCACTGAGATGGCCCGCTTGGAAACACGGGACTTGGTAGCCGCCTGTGCGCGGCTGGGCGTTTCGGTTCCTGCAGTATGGGTGAACTTAGTGACGCCACCCACCGTCTGCCCGGTCTGTTCCCGGTTGCGGCAGGCCGAGGAAGCTGTCTTGGTGGAATATAAGACGGAATTTGCCGACAGAATATGTGTGAAGATCTTTCGCCAGCCAGCCGAGGTACGTGGGATCGATCAGTTGCGCGCCTTGGGCCAGTCCTTGTATGTGTGACAATCGAAAGCGATGGTCGAGGGCGCCGTGCCCTACCCTGCGCGCATCGTGCCCATGCTGGCCGACGACGGCGTCTACCTGGCCAGCGAATCCACCTTCAGTCGCGTGCTGAAGGCGCACGGGCAAACCGCCCATCGCGGACGGGCCAAGGCACCCAAGGCCGTTCGTCCGCCCACCACGCATGTGACCACTGCGCCCCGTCAGGTCTGGTGCTGGGACATGACATATCTGCCGGCGCAGGTGATAGGACGGTGGTTCTTCTTGTATCTGATCCTGGACCTGTACAGCCGCAAGATCGTGGGTTGGGAAGTCCATGACGCCGATCACGCCGACCATGCCGCACACCTGGTGCGCCGTACTGCGCTGGTCGAGGGCATTGCCGCCCTTGGCACCAAACCCGTGCTGCACGGCGACAACGGTTCCACGCTCAAGGCCACGACGGTACTGGCGATGCTCAACTGGCTGGGCGTCAAACCCTCGTACTCGCGGCCCCGCGTCAGCGACGACAACGCCTATGCCGAGTCGCTGTTTCGCACGGCCAAGTATCGCCCCGAGTTTCCCGCCAAGGGCTTTGCCGACCTCGACCAGGCCCGCGCCTGGGCGGCTGGCTTCGTCCACTGGTACAACTTCGATCACCGGCACAGCGGCATCCGTTACGTCAGCCCGGCCCAGCGTCACGCCAGCGATGACCACGCGATTCTGGCAGCTCGACATGCCTTGTACCTCCAAGCGCGCGAACTTAACCCGGCACGATGGTCCGGCAAAACGCGCAACTGGGCGCCCATCAGCACCGTGACGCTCAATCCGGAACGCGACTCCATCATAAAGACGCATTTGGCAGGTCACGATATTCAAGCGTTGGCAGCATGAACGAGGCGACAACTACCTTGACGCGCGCCGGCCGCCACATGGTGTATCAAACTACGCCACGGACAATCATCAGTTCAAGAGTGGTTCAAATACACCACAGCAACATAAAACCCTTATAACATATAATTAATTAATCTAATTTTAGATTAAATATCATGGCGTTACATCATTACAACAAAATGTATCGAATATACTTATATCGGGCGTTCTTTATTTACATTGCCTTGATAACTGCGTATGTTACGGTCCTATGAACTAACCCATTACTCCTCGAAATGAGGGGCGAGAAACTACAGGGAACCCGCACTATGTCTAAGTACCAACCACACAAGCTATTGATCGCCATTGCCCCCTGCCTCGGATGGCTGCTGGTTCAGCCGGTCTTGGCCGCTGATACAAGAACAGCCTCGACATTCAAGGAGACGTTTGCCGCAGCCAGCAAGGCTGGTAACGAAACATTTGAGTGGAACGGCAAGAAATACTCCGCTGTAAAGAAGACCCCTACGAAACCCATAACCAAGGTCACACCTAAGGACTCTGGCAAAAATGAGGTCAAGGCAGCCGTGACGGTGACACCGGCTGTATCCGTCGTCACCCCCCTACCGGCCTCGCCAGTCAACGCCCCCGTTGCGACGGCTCCGACCCCCTCTGCGGCACCAAACAGCGTTTCATCCATACCACCCATACCACCCTTTGTATTTGCACCCGTAAGCATCAGCCCTTCGGCACCAGGCTTTGTCGCCAACACACCGACGCCTTGGTCCCCACGCCCCAACCCCTACATTGTCCAACCAGTCACGGTGACCATTGTGCCAGCCCCTGCGGCCTTCCCCTGGCAGAACCAGAGCATCGCACAAGCCCCAGCAACGACTACCACCCCTATTCCGACGGTTACCCCAACCGCTCCCTTTCAGGAAACCTCTGGCTCGAAAGATTCTGGAAAATCACGATCTCTTCTCCCGACCTTCACCAAGGTCTATCCCACTGGCGAAAAACCCATGGTCGTGGTCACTTTCAGCTGCCCAACCGAACTAGCCGGCATTAACACACCGAGCACCAAGATTCTTCACAGCATCTTTGACTTGGGTTTTGGCGCCGTCAACGCGACCAACCTGCTGCCTTGGACACTGCAGCAGGTCTGCTCCTGATGCCGCGTCGCCACCATTAAAAAACCCGGCCGAGGCCGGGTTTTTTAATGCATCAAGGCAACTTCATGAAGGACCAGAAAGACTCAAGAAGTTTTGGTTGCGGTGGTTCCGGTCTCTTGGACAGTCACCGGTGTGGAATAAGCTAAGGCTGGTATCGGAGAGATGGTTTTGACTTTCTAGGATTTTACGCATGATAACTGGCGCGCTGTGGAGCGCGTGGGCCGCCGCACCCCACGGCCAATGTGGCCACCTTCGCTACGCGAAATTGACCCGGACTAAAAGCACCCTCTGCTGTCACTTATTTCGTCAGCGCCAAGAACAACTCTGGCAGCTTCTCCGGTAAGCGCTGGATGTTGTCGATTACCGTGTACTGACGACCGAAAATATTGCTGACATAGTCATCAGCCTTCGGGTCAAGGCTGATGCAATAAGTGAAGATACCGTCACGATCGAGTTCTTGCACAGCGCGCCGGGCGTCTTCGATCAGCAGGTGTTCATCATGGGTGTCGATGTCGGAAGGCTGACCGTCAGTCAAAACCAGCATCAACTTTTTATCCGCCGGTCGTGCTGCCAGATAGTGTGCGGCATGGCGCATGGCCGCACCCATGCGGGTCGAGTAGGCCGCCTGCATCGCCGCCAGACGCGCCTTGGCATCATCACCCCAGCGTTCGCCATAGCCTTTGATATGCAGGTAACGCACATCATGGCGGGTATTGGAGTGAAAGCCGGCGATAGCGAAGGCATCGCCCAATTGTTCCACCGCCCAGGCCAGCAGGGTGACGGCTTCCTGGCTGAGTTCAAGAATAGTCTGCTCGCTGCCGACCGCCTTCTCGTTGAGCGATTCCGATAGATCCAGCAGCAACATGACAGCGATGTCGCGGCCATCCGTACGGTGGCTCATGTTGATGCGCGGATCCGGGTTGGCGCCGCCCTTGAAGTCGATCAGCGAACGGATGGCAACATCAAGATCGAGTTCACTGCCTTCTTCCTGATAGCGGATACGAACCTTGTCCTGCGGTTTGAGCAAATCGAGGATGCGCTTCAAGCGTTTTGCCAGGGCACTATGTTTTTCCAGCAACCGGTCGATGTCGGTCGGATTGCCCTTCGGGTGCAGTCCTTCGTAAACGCTCACCCAATCCGGCCGGTAGGTCAGGCTCTTGTAATCCCATTCCGGGTAGTGGCGCGGCGGCAGGCCTGTGTGTTCTTCGCTAGGCGTACGCTTTTTCTCCTTCTCGAACATCTCCTCGTCGTCGCTCTCCTCGATGAACAGCCACATCTGGCGGTTGTCATCGCGGTAGTCGACCACGGTGTCGTCGAAGTGGACTTTGGCGTACTGGTCGCTCTGGCGCCGGGTCTTGGTGACATAGCTCAAGGCCAGGGTGGCGATATCCGGGGTGTTCGATTCACCTTCTGCCATCAGGGCGTGGAAGCGCTCGACGTAGGTGAGCAGGTCGGCATCGCGATAGCCGTGCTCCGGGTCCAGCAGAGCGCGGGACAGCATGGCCATGCGGTGGCGCAGGCAGGAGGTGGTTTCCGGATCGCACGCATTCTCCAGCGGTCTTGGGTGCAGTGCCAGGAAGATGCGCTTCAGGCCAGGATATTCGCGGCAAAGCAAAGTTTCGACGCGACTATCTTCAAAGAACTCAACCGCCATGCGCTGAAACGGACTCCAGTTGTCAGCGATCAGGGGGGTGGTCCAGCGCCGGTGGCCAACCATGTGGGCCAGCGTGGCGCGGTAGCGGTCGAGACCGGAGATGTGAATTTCTCCATCGACGGCATCATCGTAAACATCCGGGATGCGCATGCCCAACTTATCGAAATATGGCACCGGGCGGCGAAGTTCGTCGAAAGCGGTAGAATACGGTACCAACTGTTCCGATGCCTGCCACAGGCCGCGCAAATAGAGATCAAGTTTGCGTTCCACATCCATAAACAGCGTACCGTGACGCTCGCGTTGCAACACGGCACGGCTGTCGGCGGACTGCACGGTGAAGTAATCCGTCTGCCGTTCTGGGTGACCACTATAGTTTCGGATACCATATTCAACCCAGTTTTTCAGACCCATCAGGCTAAGCTGGGAGAGCAAGAAAGGGGCCTGGGCAAAGAAGTGGGGAAGACCTGGGCTGGGGAAGGTGGTGTGGTGCCCGTGGATGGAACCCGTAGTACGCACCATGAAATCAAGTGTGATATCAAAATAGTCACGCATCCGTTCCTGAGAGTGCAATCGACGCGCAACCGGAGCCAGGGTTTGCAGGAAGGGCGTGATCGCCTTGCTGTTGGGCGACTTCTGCATGCGGTGGATGACCACCATAATCTCCGGCAGTGCATCCTCACCCAGCGCATTGGCAGCGGACGGCCACTCTTCCAGAAACGCCAGCATCGGCTCGACACCGCGCCCCAGTTTGCCAATGACGCGCGCCGCTTCCAGATAAGCGTTGATGCCGTCGCGCGTCAGGATGGCCAACGCTTCCGCCATAACATCCTCGAACACGGCTTCCACCGGTTTGAAGTGGGTGTCAATCTGGGCCCAGTAGGCCGTCATCAGGGGATGCTGGTATTCGGTTTCCATCATGAGTTTTGTCTCTCACTGCGGCTAAGCGCCATCATTCCCGCATGGGCAGGAACCCAGGATTCATCTGATCTACAAAATCAGACCCACGAACAAGATTCCCGCCTACGCAGGAATCTCGCACTTAAGAAAATGTTGCGTCGATGGCATGGTCCAGTGTTTCGCGGATGTCAGCGTCATCGGTGATCGGACGCACAAGGGCCATGCGACAGGCGTCGAGTGGATCAACACCATCTTTGATCAAGGTGGCCGCATAGACTAGCAAACGCGTGGAGATGCCTTCATCAAGGCCGTGGCCTTTCAAATTGCGCGCCGTCTGACCAATCTTCACCAACTTGCTGGCAATAGCCTCATCAAGACCGGTTTCCTTCGCCAGAATGGTGGCCTCCAATGCGGCATCCGGATAGTCGAAATCGAATGCCGTGAAGCGTTGTTTGGTCGATTGCTTCAAGTCCTTCATCAGCGACTGGTAGCCGGGGTTGTAGGAAATCACCAGTTGAAAATCGGGGTGGGCATTGATCAGCTCGCCCTTCTTATCCAATGGCAGGGTGCGGCGGTGATCGGTTAACGGATGGATCACCACGGTAGTGTCCTGCCGCGCTTCAACGATTTCATCCAAATAACAAATAGCACCGATGCGGGCGGCAACCGTCAACGGGCCGTCCAACCAGCGTGTACCGTTGGCTTCCAACAGATAGCGGCCGACCAAGTCGCTGGCGGTCATGTCTTCGTTGCAAGCGACGGTGATCAGCGGCTTATTGAGCTTCCACGCCATATATTCCACAAAGCGCGACTTACCACAGCCGGTCGGGCCTTTCACCATCACCGGCAAGCGATTGCGGTAGGCGGCCTCAAACAGCGCGACTTCATTCCCTTGCGCCTGATAGAAGGGTTCCTTGTGAACCTTGTATTGATCTTTCTGGGTCATGGCTGATTCTCCTAAACAAATCCGCATTCAGATTCGATCCAGCGGGTCGCATCCGGAAGCGGACTTAATGTCCACATCAATCATCTGGTTTTACTGTACCTGAAGAAAAACGCCCCCGAGGGCGGGGGCGTTTCTCGGTTCAGCAGGTGCTGTACGCGCCTTATTACTTGTGCACGCCCAGCTTTTCGCGCCAGCCCGGATAGAGACGATCGGCATCGCCCGGGAAGGACTCGAAGGCACGAGCAAACTCTTTGTGCTCTTTTGCGAATTCGATCGGGTCGGCCTTGGCCTTCCAGCACTCGTAGGACTGACGCAGGGAGATCGCGCCGGCCGCCGGGGAGTCGATGTGGCCGTAGGAGCCACCACCGGAGGTGTTGATCACATTGCCGTGGCCCAAGTTTTCGAAGAAGCCAGGCAGACGCAGGGCGTTCATGCCACCGGAGATGATCGGGGTGGTCGGCTTCATACCGTGCCACTCTTGGTGGTAGTACGGGCCGGTCGCAGAATCGCGCTCGATCATGTAGGCGATAATGCGGTCGTCCTTGCCGCCTTCCATCTTGCCGTAGCCCATAGTGCCGACATGGATGCCGGAAGCGCCTTGCAAACGGGACATCTTGGACAGCACGAAGGCAGTGTAACCCCGCACAGAGGACGGCGAGGTCACGGCACCGTGACCGGCACGGTGATAGTGCAGGTACTGCTGCGGGTACTGACGACGGGCGGTGGTGATCATGCCGGGACCGCCGACATAGCCATCGACCAGGAAGGCCACCTTGTTGGCGTCCGGACCAAAGGTTTCCAGAATGTAGTCAGCACGGGCGATCATTTCGTAATGGTCGTCAGCCGTGATGTTGGCGGAGAACAGCTTGGCTTGACCGGTTTCGTCCATGGCGCGCTTCATGGCGTCATACACGAGGGGGATGACCTTTTTGGTCGGGCAGAACACTTGGTTGCCCTGCGGTTCATCGTTCTTGATGAAGTCGCCACCCAGCCAGAACTGGTAAGCCGCCTTGGCAAACGGCTCGGGACGCAGACCCAGCTTGGGCTTGATGATGGTGCCGGCGATGTAGCCGCCATCGGTACGCGAGCGGCCCAGGATGTCCCACATGTCGGTGATGTCCTTGGCCGGGCCGTCGAACAGACGCAGCATGGACCAGGGCACATAAAAGTCCTGCATTTGCAGGTGCTTCACATCACCCATGCCTTGATTGTTACCAATGGCCAGGGTCAGGAAAGAAACAATCATGGCGCGGCCGTCAGTGACATTACGGTCGAACAAGTCGTTCGGATAGGCCACCTTCATCACGCCCTTGGCTTCGTCGATGAAATACACCAGCGCGTCGACACCCTTGGTGAAATCATCAGTGGTGGAGACTTCCACATTGGTACCGGTCGAGGATTCAGCGGCAATGTGGGCCGCGACTTCCAGGTAACCGTAGCCGGCGGCCGGCTGCATGTGATAGGCAACGAGAATGTGCTTGTCGCCTTTGATCAGGTCTTCTTCCTTGAGGGAGAGGTCGGCGTAACGGGCTGATTGATCCATACTATGATTCCTTCGTTTGATATTGAAAATGGTTAAAAAACCAAGGTCCGCATCCTAAGCAACAACGCATTGACAGCAAGCAACTGCCAGCCATCCGCCTCAAGACAGGAAATCCCCTATTCCCTTATCGGGAACCAGACTATAGCCACGGCAAACCATAAAGTGAATTCAGAACTTTTGATAAATATCATCAGCAAGGCTTATAATTTGGGGCGTTTCTAGGCCGTTTTCTGCCCCATGTTGCATCTCACCCTCCGCCAACTACAGATCTTTGCCGCCGTCGCGCGGTGTGGCAGCTTTTCCAAGGCATCCAAAGAATTGCACCTCACCCAGCCGGCGGTATCGATGCAAGTCAAACAGCTGGAAGAAAGTCTGGGCCTACCACTGCTAGAACATCTGGGGAAACGCATCAGTCTGACCGATGCTGGCCACGAGCTGCAACACACCAGCGTGCAGGTTATGCAAAAGCTGGTCAGCCTCGAACACAACCTGGATGCCCTCCAAGGTCTACAACGCGGCAGCCTCACCGTCGGGGTGGTCAGCACAGCCAGTTCCTTTGCGATTCGCCTGATCAGTCAATTTCGCAGCATGCATCCCGACATTCGCATCACGCTCAATGTTGTAAACCGCGAAACGCTGCTGCAACACATCGCCGAGAACACGGTGGACCTAGCCCTGATGGGGCAACCGCCCGCCCATCTGGAACTCGAACACCGGGTGTTTATGGAAAATCCGCTGGTGGTGATTGCCCCAACCCAGCACCCCCTCGCCAAGGCCCAAAAAATCCCGCTGACCGTGATTGCCAACGAGCCCTTTGTTGGCCGCGAACCCGGTTCAGGCACGCGAATGGCGACCGAGGCCTTCTTTCAGGCGCATGGCCTCAGCTGGCAGGTCGCCATGGAAATGAACAAAAATGAAGCCATTAAATTGGCCGTTGAGGCCGGTTTGGGGCTGGGGGTGGTGTCACGCCACACGGTCACGCTGGAACTCGCGGCCAAACGCATCTGCACCTTGGATGTCGAAGGATTTCCAATCCTGCGAGCCTGGCACTTGGTCAATCGTAAAACGCGCACCTTGTCGCTCGCCGCCCGCGCCTTTGCCGAATTTGTCGTTAACGAAAGCCCACGCTTGGGGCGGATGTTGTAACTAAAACCGCGTCACCGGCCGGGTTGAGCGGACGCGCTCCACTCGGCACAATGGCAGCCAGACCAGACCTCTCTTAGGCCGACCATGCAGCTCACGCTCTACCGCGACACGCCGGTCCAGCGCAGGGCCCAAACCCTGCCAGCGGCCCTTTACAACCTGACCCGCACGCTCCTGCTGCGGAGCTCGAACGCGTGCGTATTCGTCCCCCTGCGCCGCCTGCAATATCTCGCCGTGATCGATCGGGACGAAATCGTCTTCGTCGATGCGCAATACCAAAGCGTCATGGCGATCAGCTGGCAAAAATTCCAGCCGCATACCCGCTCAAGTCTTGCGGAAGCTGTGCCCTATGAATGCGTGCTCTACCATTCTGACGAGGCCCGTGTGCAACAACGCCTACCAAGCGAGTTTGCCCAAGCGCTGCAGACCATGGCCGCCAAACAGGTCCCCATCGGGCCCGCCAGCGTACTTAAATTCAGTCGCCCGCAGTCTGCCCCGGGACAGCCCCAACCCGGATAATCTGGTTTAAGAGCGACGCTAGTCGTCGTCGCCCAACTCGGGATCCCAACCCCTGGTTCGAGCGGCACTCATGGCCTTTTCGTAGAGGGCGATATGGCGCTGGCGCAACGCCTCGGGCAGGCGGCTAGGCAGGTTGCCGTATTTGTCCCATTCGTCCTGGACTTTGTCCATCAGCATCTGCATACGACCCACTTCCCAGCCGGCGCAATCCTCACGGTCGGGAATAAAACCGAACAGCCAACCGTCCAGCACGATGCGGCCGAGTTGGGTCATGCCGTGCTTGTCGTTGCTGAAGCCGCAATAAGTGTTGTCTTTCATGGATTCGTCCTGTGTGTCGTCGTGATGACTAGCCCGGCCTTGGAAGGCATCGGCCCAGTCAAGGGCTGTAAGGCCAAAACAAGCGTGGATGTCTTGGTCATGCAAACCCCGTTAGCGGGTCAGACCAGCGTACAGCATCGGCAGTTTTTCCGGAAGACGCTGGACATGATCCACAACCATGTAGTTTTTCTGCCCGAAGATGCGGGACACATAGTTGTCGGCGCGAGGATCCAAACTCATGCAATAGGTAACAACGCCGTGTTTAGCCACTTCTTCCACCGCTTTTTTGGTGTCCATGCGCAGATACTGCGGGTCACGCACATCGACATCAGCTGGCTCACCGTCGGTAATGACGATGAGCAACTTCTTGGCCGAGCGCTGTAATTTCAGGTGATGGCCAGCGTGGCGGATAGCGGCACCCATGCGGGTCGAGAGTTGCCCGGTCATGCCGGCCAGCCGGGCCTTGGGCACTTCGTCCCAGTGCTGGTCGAAGTCCTTGAAGCGGGTGTATTCGACATCATGGCGGCCATCCGAACAAAAGCCGTGGATCGCGAAGGGGTCGCCGACCTTGTGGATCGCATCGGCCAACAGCACACAGGCCTGTTGGGTGAGCTCGCGGACTGAGTATTCTTGGTCCTGCACTTTTTCATTGGTGGATTCCGACAGGTCAAGCAACACCAGAATCGAGAAGTCGCGGGTCTTGCGCACCGAGCGCATCATGATGCGCGGATCGGGCTGATTGCCGAGGCGGATATCGGTAAAGCTCTGGATGGCGGCGTTGATGTCGATCTCGTCACCATCCTCAAGCTTGCGAATGCGCTGCACCCCCTGCGGCTGCATGGCATCGAGCAAAAACTTCATGCGATGAATCTCGCGTTTGTACTGCGCGGTAATAGCATCGATGATCTGCAAGTCGCCGGACTTGGCACGCTTCTCCAGAACCGTGGCCCAAGCCGGGCGCTCAAGCTGGATCTGGTAATCCCACTCGGAATAGTGGAAGGGGTCGGAGATGGGTTCCTTGCCTTCGGTCTCGTTGAAGGATTTTTCCCCGCCATACTGATCGCCAATGTTCTCGTAAGGAAACAGCTCCGTGCCCAGCACCCAGATCTCCTGGGCGTCATCGCCGGCCGTCTCGACATCGATCTCGTTAGCCATTTCCATCACACTCACATACTTCCGTACCTGCTTGATGGTCTCGTAGCCGGCGCCAGCAGCCTTGTTGAAATCAAATTCTTCGAAGGCCCAAAAGTAGCGATTGTCGTCGCGGTAGGGTGCAGTGAGCAGATCAGTGCGGGGATTAAAGGCGATGCGCTTGGCGCCCAGGCTGTGCGCCAACTGCACCCCAATTTCCCAAGCAGTGACATTGGTGTTGAGCTTGTCTTGCGCCTGCGCAAACAACACCCGCCCTTCGGCAATCCACGCATCGTCATCGACATAGGTTTCGTCGAGCAGCGCGCGCGCCAAACGGTTGAGGTAGTCGCCAACGCTTGCAGACATTGCCGGCGTAGCGGTGTGCAGTTTCGCCCAAAGGATCTTCAGGCCGGGGAAGCGGCGGATCGACAGAGCCTCGACGCGGGCATCCTCCAGCACCGCAATCACCGCCATCTGCAGCGGGTTCAGAGCCTCGGCCGAGATTGGCTCACGAGTCTCGACCACATGCGCGGCACAGTGCGCAGCCGTGGCGCGATACAGTTCTAGACCAGACACTGGCTCGCTCCCTTCACAAGGCACGAAGTCATCATAGGCATCGGGTAGATGCAACAGATAGTCCTCAATGTAGGGCCGATAACCCGCGCGTGACTCAAAGTCGCCAGAGGTCGGGCGCATGAAGAAGTCGCGGGCCCACAACGCCCGCAGATACATATTGATCCGGCGTTGGATATCAACGAGCAAAGTCCCCTTGCGCTCCTTCTGGAGCATGGCCAGCGATTCCTTGCTCTGCAGGCCGAAATACTTGATCTGTTCTTCATAGTGGGTGCGATGGGCATGCGCACCCCACAAGGCCCAGCGGCGCAGGCCACCCAGCGTCAAATGCTTGAACAGCGTTTCCAGATTATCGAGCATCGGTCGCACCCCGCGTGGGGCCTGAGCGATCAGGGTGTTGATGAATTGCAGATACTTCAGGAACAACTCTGCATCGGCCAATCGATTGGCCGCAGTCGGCGCTGTGGCCAGCAGCAGTTCGATCACCGTACCGGAGGTCTTCGAGGCCAACATGAGCGAGGCGGTCGCTAGATCGGCAACAACATCCTCACCGACTTCCTTGGCCACCCTCGGCGCCTCTTCAATCCAGGTCTCGACAAGGGAATCGCCACGCCCAAGACCGCGAATAGCCGAAACCCCCTTCAGGTAGTTGTCCAGTCCGCGCGGCGAAAACACCTTGGTCGCCTCGTGCCAATTGGCATCCAACGCATGGCGAGAATGCCCGGACAGGCTTTCAAGAAGCTCCGCGTAATCATCCAGAATGATAGACATGCCCGCCTCCGCGCCGCAGCAATCAGAAGAAGGTGGTCACGGCAGCGTCCAGCGCGTCGCGCATATCGGGGTCGTCAGTAATTGGACGAACCAGCGCCACCCGGCACGCCGCTTGAGGTGCGACACCCTTCGCAATCAGCGAGCCAGCGTAGATCAGCATGCGGGTAGACAGGCCTTCGTCCAGGCCGTGGCCCTTGAGATTGCGGCTGCGCTCGGCAATGGAGACCAGTTTACCGGCTAGGTCGGCGTCGACCCCAGCCTCGTGGGCAACAATTTCGGTTTCAATGGCATGGTCCGGATAGGTAAAGTCCAAGCCACCAAAACGCTGCTTGGTCGACTGCTTCAGGTCCTTCATCAGCGATTGATAGCCGGGGTTGTAGGAAATCACAATCTGGAAATCGGGATGGGCATTAACCAGCTCGCCCTTTTTTTCCAGCGGCAGCACGCGCCGATTGTCGGTCAAGGGGTGAATGACCACGGTCGTATCCTGACGGGCTTCCACCACTTCATCCAGGTAGCAGATGGCGCCGTGGCGGGCGGCGATGGCCAGGGGGCCGTCCTGCCATTCGGTCCCGGAGGCGGACAGCAAAAAACGCCCTACCAAGTCAGACGCCGTCATATCTTCGTTACACGCCACTGTGATCAGCGGCTTATTAAGCTTGTGCGCCATGTATTCGACAAAGCGCGTCTTACCGCAGCCGGTTGGGCCCTTGAGCATCATGGGCATCCGCACCGAGTAGGCGGCCTCGAAGAGCGCCACCTCGTCCGCCACGGGACGGTAGTAAGGCGCGTGGGTAATACGGTATTGGTCGATGCGGTCGTTCATGCTCAAACTCCTGATCAGAGGCGGTGAAAGAATAATTTTGGGGCTCGAATTTCACGCCTGGGCAACTAAAAAACCCCCGTCACGCTTCTGCGCGACGGGGGCTGATTCCCCAGTCCGCCGCGCTTAGACAGTCTTACCGCGGAAGATCACCATGGCCGCGCCTTGCGACTGGTTAAAGTTGTTATAACCAATCAGCCGGACATGGTTATCTGGGTTGGCCTTGTGGCAGGCTTCCGCCTCGGCCAGGACGCGTTCAACATCGGTTTCACCGAACATCGGCAATTTCCACATGTACCAGTAAGAATCCATCAGATACTGCGGCTCGATGTGCTCGATGGCCGGGTTCCAGCCCTTTTTAACCAAATACTCGACCTGCTTCTTGATGTTGTCCGCGGTCATCGCGGGCAAATAAGAGAAGGTCTCGAACTTGCGGCTGGCAGGGTCACTCAAGCGAGAGTTGTAATCCATCACTTCAGACATTTCATATTCCTTTCAAAAGGTATTTCCGGATCCCCGGGCACGCCCGTGGCGTGGCGGGGATGACCTGACGGTGTTAGCGCGCGGTCACTTGTGGGCGACATCCAGTTTGTCGACGGTGTCAAATTCGAACTTGATCTCTTTCCAGGTTTCCATGGCGATCTTCAGCTCTGGGCTGTGCGCGGCGGCGGCGGTCAGGATGTCCTTGCCTTCCTTCTCGATGGCACGGCCCTGATTACGCGCTTCCACACAGGCTTCCAGCGCGACACGGTTGGCGGCGGCGCCCGCCGCGTTGCCCCAGGGGTGGCCCAGGGTGCCGCCCCCAAACTGCAGCACCGAGTCATCACCAAAGATAGAGACCAGCGCCGGCATGTGCCAGACATGAATACCACCGGAAGCCACCGGAATCACGCCCGGCATGGAACCCCAGTCCTGATCGAAGAACAGGCCACGCGAACGGTCCTCTTTGATGAACCCATCACGCATGGTGTCGATCCAGCCCAGGGTCGCTTCGCGGTCGCCTTCCAGCTTACCGACAACGGTGCCGGAGTGCAGGTGATCACCGCCGGACAGACGCAGCACCTTGGTCAGCACGCGGAAATGAATACCGTGGTGCGGATTGCGGTCCAGAACGGCGTGCATGGCACGGTGGATGTGCAGCAACATGCCGTTGTTCCGGCACCAGTTGGCCAGGCCGGTGTTAGCCGTCAGACCACCCGTCAGGTAGTCATGCATGATGATCGGCGCGCCAATCTCCTTGGCGAACTCGGCCCGCTTGTACATTTCCTCAGGCGTGGGCGCGGTAACATTCAGATAGTGACCTTTACGCTCACCGGTCTCGCGCTCAGCTTTCAGAGTGGCTTCATGCACGAAGGCGAAACGATCGCGCCAGCGCATGAACGGCTGGGAGTTCACATTTTCATCGTCCTTGGTGAAGTCCAGACCACCCCGCAGACACTCGTACACGGCGCGGCCGTAGTTCTTGGCGGACAGGCCCAGCTTGGGCTTGATGGTGCAACCCAAGAGCGGACGGCCATATTTGTTCATGCGGTCACGCTCAACCTGGATGCCGGCCGGCGGCCCGCCACAGGTCTTCACATAAGCCACCGGGAAGCGCACATCTTCGAGGCGCAAAGCACGCAATGCCTTGAAACCAAACACATTACCAACCAGCGAGGTCAGCACATTGACCACCGAACCTTCTTCAAACAGGTCGATCGGATAGGCCACAAAGGCATAGAAACAGGTATCGTCACCCGGCACATCCTCGATCGCGTAGGCACGGCCCTTGTAATAATCCAGGTCGGTCAACAGATCGGTCCACACCGTAGTCCAGGTACCGGTCGACGACTCGGCGGCCACGGCCGCAGCCACTTCTTCGCGATCCACGCCCGGCTGGGGTGTAATCTTGAAGCAGGCTAAAATGTCGGTATCCAGCGGGGTGTAATCCGGGGTCCAGTAGGTCTGGCGATATTCCTTCACGCCAGCGTTGTAAGTTTTGACAGCCATCGCGACTCCTTCGCTCAATGCAGTTGATCGGAATCCCTCGGCCCTTTACCCGGTACCGTCGAGATGGAATGAACTGTAGACAGTCACAACCATAAATAACAGTCAATATTTTCTATTTTATTGATAGACTATCGTCTATGATTAGTGGGCCTATTCGCCCAAACTACGCCATGCGCCATCACAGCACCTTTCGTCAACTGGAAATCTTCGAGGCCATCGCGCGTCTGGGCAGCTTTACCCGAGCCGCCGAGGAGCTGTACCTGACCCAGCCGACCATCTCGATGCAGATGAAGAAGCTCACCGATATCGTCGGCTTGCCGTTGCTGGAGCAGATCGGCAAGAAGGTCTACCTCACCGACGCCGGCCGCGAGCTGGCCCACGCCTGCCGCGACGTGTTCGGCATCATGGACCGTTTCACCATGGCCATCGCCGAACAGCAGGGCCTGAAGAAGGGCAAGCTGACCCTGATGGCGGTGACCACCGCGTCGTATTTCGCGCCCCGCCTGCTGGGCGAGTTCTCGCACCTGTACCCCGGCATCGAGGTGGCAGTGACGGTCACCAACCGCGAGCAGGTGCTGGCCAGTCTGGCCGAGAACCTGGCTGACCTGTACATCCTCGGCCAGCCGCCGGAAGACATCGAAGTCGTGGCCAAGTCCTTCATGTGCAACCCCTTGGTGGTACTGGCCGCGCCCGGCCACCCGCTGGCCGGACAGGAGGACATCCCGCTCGCGCGCCTAGCCGAGGAACCCTGGCTGCTGCGCGAACCCGGCTCCGGCACGCGCAAGGCGGTCGAGCGTCTGTTCGCCGAGGAAGGCCTGGAATTGCGGCCACGAATGGCCCTGGGCGGCAACGAGGCGATCAAGCAGGCCATCCTGGCCGGCCTGGGCATCTCGGTGCTGTCCAGCCACACCCTCACCCTGAACCCGCCGGACCAGTTCGCCGTGCTCAAGGCCAGGGGCTTTCCCATCTGCCGGCAGTGGTACGCGGTGCATCCGGCCGGCCGGCAACTCTCGGCCGTGGCGCGCACCTTCCTCGACTACCTGCTGGCCCAGGACCGCGCGCTGAACGCCTGCCCGAACGCGGGAACACCCTCATGAAGCGCATACAAAGCCTGCATGCCGGGCGAGGAACCGAACATCGTCATGGCGACCACTCCTGACAGGACCGCCTGACGACACCCGAACATGACACACGAACCCTGGCACGCCGAACCCGCCGAATCCGTCCTGCGCACGCTCGCGACCGGCGAGTCCGGCCTGGCCACGACGGAGGCCGAAGCCCGCCTGGTCCAGCACGGCCGCAACCTTTTGCCCGAGACGCGACCCCGGCCAGCCTGGCGGCGTTTCCTCCAGCAACTCCACAACTTGCTCATCTACATACTGCTGGCCTCTGCCGCCGTCACCGTCTGGCTGAAGGATTATGTCGACGCCGGCGCGATCCTGGCCGTGGTGATCGTCAATGCCTGTATCGGTTACATCCAGGAAGGCAAGGCCGAAAAGGCGCTCGAAGCGGTACGCGCCATGCTCGCCAGCCGCGCGATGGTGTGGCGCGACGGCGCACGCCATGAAATCGACGCCGCCGACCTGGTGCCGGGCGATCTTGTGCTCATCGAATCGGGCAGCCGGGTGCCGGCCGACCTGCGCCTGATCCGGGCGAAAAACCTGCGCATCAACGAGGCTGCCCTGACCGGCGAATCGCTGCCGGTCGACAAGGACACCGGGACGAGCGCGGCCGATGCGCCGCTCGGCGACCGTACCGGCATGGCCTATTCCGGCACCACGGTGGGCGCCGGCCAGGGCCTCGGGGTGGTAGTCGCCACCGGCGCCGCGACCGAAATCGGCCGCATCGGCGCGCTGGTCGCCGGCGTCAGCGGCCTGGCCACGCCGCTGACCCGGCGGCTGGACCAGTTCGGCCGCCAGATCACCGTATTCATCCTGGTCGTCAGCCTGGTCACCTTCCTGTTCGGCCGCTACATCGGCGGCCTGCCCGCGCTCGACATTTTCCTCGCCGTGGTCGGCCTGGCGGTCGCCGCCATCCCGGAAGGCCTGCCGGCCATCGTCACCATCACGCTGGCCATCGGCACCGGCATCCTGGCCCGGCGGCGCGCCATCGTGCGCCGCCTGCCGGCGGTGGAAAGCCTCGGCTCGGTCAGCGTGATCTGTACCGACAAGACCGGCACGCTGACCCGTAACGAGATGACCGCCGTGCGGGTCATGCTGGCAGGGCACACGCTCGATGTCACCGGCGTCGGCTATGCGCCCGAGGGCGGTTTCCGCCTCGACGGCCAGCCACACGCCCCGGAGAGCGATGCCGAACTGCAAACCCTGGCGCGTTGCGCCCTGCTCTGCAACGACGCCCGCCTGCACCGCGACGAAAACGGCTGGACCCTGGCCGGCGACCCCACCGAAGGCGGCCTGCTCGCCCTGGCACTGAAGGCCGGACTCGACCCCGCCGAAGCCGAAGCGGCGACGCCGCGCCGGGACGCCATTCCGTTCGAATCCGAACACCGCTACATGGCCACCCTGCATCACGACCATACCGGCCGTGCCTTCGTGCTGCTCAAGGGCGCACCGGAACGGGTGCTCGACCTGTGCGTGCGCGATGCGCTCGGCCAGCCGCTCGACCGGGCCGCCTGGGTCGCGCGCGTCGAGGCGGCGGCCACGCACGGCGAACGCGTGCTGGCCCTAGCCGAATGCGAGCTGGCGCCCGACGCCATCAGTCTCGACCAGGCTGACATCGCACCCCGCTTCACCCTGGTCGGCCTGGTCGGCATGATCGACCCGCCGCGTCCGGAGGCCATCGCCGCCGTCGCCGAATGCCGCCGCGCCGGCATCCGGGTGGTGATGATCACCGGCGACCATGCCGTCACCGCCGCTGCCATCGGCCACCAGCTCGGCCTGCGTGCCGACGCCGTGCTCACTGGCGAGTCCATCGCCGGACTCGATGACATCACCCTGCGCCGCCGCCTGGCCGACACCGACGTGATCGCACGCGCCAGCCCCGAACACAAACTGCGCCTGATCACCGCCTTGCAGGCCGAGGGTCACCAGGTGGCAATGACGGGCGACGGCGTCAACGATGCCCCGGCCCTGAAAGCGGCCGATATCGGCGTCGCCATGGGCGGGCGCGTCACCGACGCGGCGCGCGAAGCCGCCGACCTGGTGCTCACCGTCGACAACTTCGCCACCATCGCCGACGCCGTGCGCGAAGGCCGCGCGGTGTTCGACAAC
>SXGT01218616.1_pt1 | contig 30790 bp, 26 predicted proteins | sample 3176221 | NCBI WGS metagenome assembly SXGT01 (sample SAMN11356862, study PRJNA531348) | freshwater metagenome | isolation source: freshwater sample F1-120 | place: China: Fuxian Lake, Yuxi | collected 2017-12-25
AACTTCAGGGACAATGCGAGCGCACAGGTGCACACAGCGCCAGAGGCCAGCGCCAGCTCGGTAACTACAGCGCAGCCCGACTCCACTGGCGACCGGACTGGCATCCCATCGCTTCGTGGTTATGAATACACCCTCTTAAGCTGAGCGGCAAAGTAGGCTCCCGAAGTGCCATTGGCCGCACTCTTCGACCCAGCCGGCTTGACCAGCAGAATCCCGTGCAATAGGCCCGTCTTGGCGTCGACACCGGTCTTGTTCGCCGCGCCCAGGCTCGGACACTCCAAGCGCTGCTTGTCGATGTTCCAGGTCAGCCCGTCAGGACAGTGCAGGTCTACGATGTTGGCGACCGTTGACGACCCATTGGGATTGGGCTTGCAACTGCGAATGTGGCAATCGGCCGACAGGTCTGCAATGGCAAGTCCGCCTAGGTTGTCGATGAGGCACGCCCCGTCCGCTGCGTATTTGCCGGTCTTGCAGCCGCAACCGAGAAAGTAGCGGCCCGCGCCGGTCACCGACGGGTAGTCCTTGCCAAAATAGCTATTGGCGACAGCGTCGTCGGCAAACTTCTGCCAAACAAGGTTCTCGACGCAGCGGGTCGAGGGCACCGCCCCCTGGCAGGAAGCATTGACGCATGCGCCCTTGAGCGGCTCGCAGGTCGTGCCGTCGCCGCAGGCCCCGCAGTTGCCGCCGCAGCCATCTGGGCCGCACACGCGATTCTTACAATCTGGCACGCACTTGGCGGCGAGCACTGGGCACGCGAAAGGTACGCCGCCGCTGGGATCGACGATGCCATCGTTGGTGCAGGCGTAATCCTGCTTGCTTGCCGACCAACCACAGTACTGGCCGACCGCGGCGCAATCTTGAACAGACAGCGAAACCTGGCCCTGGCAGCGCTGGACCTTGCGGCCGTCGCAGCACCAGTGGTCGGTTGGTGCCTTGCCCCAACACGCCACCGTTGGCACGCAGACCGTTCCGTCGGCGCTACACTTGTCGTCGCCGCCGCATTTGCCGCAGACGCCACCACAGCCATCGCTGCCGCAGGCCTTGCCGGTGCAGTTGGGCTTGCAGCAGCCCGTGTAGGCGCCCTTGGCCTTGGCAACCAGGCCAGTTGGGCACGTGCACTGAGCGACGCCGGCGCTGGCCTTGCAAGTCGAGCCGTCGAGGCAGACCGGCGCCCCGCCGCAGTTGCCATCGGCGTCGCAGGAGTCGGCGGTCGTGCAGGGGTTGCCGTCGTTGCAGGCACCGGCGAACGGCGTCTTGGTGTACTTGCACTTGCCGAAAAGGGCGCCGCTGCCGCCAAATTGCGCGACGGTGCAGGTGTCCGTTGTGCATGCATTGCCATCGTCGCAGGCAGGTTTCGGACCCTTGCAGGCGCCAAGCATGCACTTGTCGCCGCTTGTGCAAGGATCGCCGTCGTCGCAGCCCAGCGAGTTGGCGTTGTGCGTACAAGCTCCGGCCGCCGTGCAGGCGTCGTCGGTGCACGGGTTCTGGTCGTCGCATCCGCCGGGCTTGCCTTTGCAAACGCCACCACTGCAGGTGTCCTGGCTGGTGCAAGCCTGACCATCGTCGCAGGCTGCGCCGTTGATGGCGTGGATGCAGCCCTTGGCTTTGAGGCAGCTGTCGGTCGTGCATGGGTTGCCATCATTGCAACTTTCGGGCTTGCCGGCCGCGCAGGCTCCGCCGGCGCAGGCGTCGCCAATCGTGCAGCCATCGCCGTCGCTGCACGGCGCCGTGTTGTGCGCGAAGGTGCAGCCGGCCTTGGCGTTGCAGGTGTCGTCGGTACACGGGTTGCCATCGGCACACTTCGGCGCGCCTGCGCCTGCTGTACACACGCCCGACCAGCACACATCGTTGTTCGTGCAGGCGTTGCCGTCGTCACAGGCGGCCGTGCTGTAGGCGTGGCTGCACGCCAACAGCGGATTGCAACTGTCGATGGTGCACGTATTGCCGTCGTCGCAAGACAATGCAGTGCTGCCGGTACACTTGCCGCCAACGCAGCTGTCGCCCTTGGTGCAGACCGAGCCATCGTCACACGGCGCCGTCGTGGCCTTGCTGATGCAACCCTTTGCTGGGTCGCAGTCGTCAGTACAGACGTTGCCGTCGTCGCAGATGCTTGATCCGCCGACGCAGTTGCCGCTGGCACAGGCATCGCCGGCGGTGCAGGCGTTGCCATCGCTGCAGGGCAACGCGTTGGCCATGTGCGCGCAGCCAGTCTGGCTGTTGCAGCCGTCGTTGGTGCACGGGTTGGCGTCGTCACAGTCGGATTGCGCGAAGCCGCCGCACTTTCCGGCCGCGCATTTGCCGCCCAATTGGCACGCATTGCCATCGGAGCACGGCGCGCCGGCGGCCAGGTCGACCTTGGGTGCGCAGGTCTTGGCGTCCAGGCAATCGTCTTTGGTGCACGGGTTGCCGTCGTCACACGTTAGCGCGCCGTTGCCTGCGCATTTGCCGGCCTGGCAGGCGTCGGCCGTGGTGCACGAACTGTTGTCGTCGCAGGTCGCGGCGTTGGCAGTGTGCGTGCAGCCGCCAGCGCCGGCACAGCTGTCATCCGTGCACGGGTTGCCGTCGCTGCAATCGGTCGGCTTACTGCCAACGGCGCACGCGCCAGCTTTGCACGCGTCGCCCGCCGTACACGGGTTGCTGTCGCTGCACGGCGCGGTGTTGGGCTTGAAGACGCAGCCACTGCCTGGGTCGCACGCGTCGTCCGTGCAGGCGTTGCCGTCGCTGCAGGTGGGGCCTGGCTGCCAGGTTGGCATTGCCCTAGACTACACAGGTCGCCGACCGTGCAAGCGTTGCCGTCGCTGCACGGCGCCGTCCAGAACGGATGACCGCAAGTTGCTGCACCCCCGACATCATTGCAGATGTCATTGGTGCACGGGTTGCCGTCATTGCAGTCTTTGGGTTTGCCAGCGCAAGTCGAGCCGCTGCAGGCGTCGGCCAATGTGCACAAGTTGCCGTCGTCGCAGGTGTTGCCGTCGCAGACGCCGCCACAACCGTCAGCGCCACAGCCTTTGCCGGCGCAGTTGGGCACGCAGATGCACGCACGCAGGGGCGATTGACCTCCGCCTGGCGCGCTGCCGCCGCTGGTCAGGCACTGGTACTGGTTTGAGCCAAACGTGGCAGCGCTGCCCTTGCAGTCGCCACAAGTTGATCCGCCGCACGTGGCACCGGCCTTTCCCGTACCCGTTGCATTGCAGCAATCTCCAGCTCCGGCACAGCCGCCGTCGCAAAAGCAGACGCCATTGGGGCCTGCCTTGCCGCAGTTCTTGTCGCAGTAGTGGCTGGCTTGGGTCTGCCAGCCGCAGGTGCCGCTGGCGCATGCCTCGGACTTGAGCGCACCGGCTGCGTCGCACCAGAAGCGCTGGTCGCCGCTGCAGCAACCGAGGTCCGAGATACTGCCGCAGGCGCCGACGCAGGCCAGTAGCCCGGTGCCGTTCGGGTCGAGCGCCGTGATTCCCGTGCGCTTGGCGACCGCAGCGCTGAGTGCGGCGTAGTGGCTGTTCTTGGCGATTTCCGAGTTGTTCCACAATGCGATGGTGCCGCCAACCTGCAACGCCGCCGGAATGCCCTGATCGAACACGGCGACTGCCTTGCACTTGGCTAGCGCGACCGGGTTGGCGACCACTGCGTTGTTGCTGTCCCAGACCACAACCGATCCGTCGGCCTTGAGCGCCATCGCGTAGTGCGCGCTGGCAGCAACCGCGATGGCCCCTGTGGTCTGCGCTGGGGCCTGCACGGGCCACGCAGTGCCATCCGGGCGGTTGGCGGCGACTGCAACGCTACCGTCGGCGCGGATTGCGATGTAGCCCGCGTCGTAGTAGCCGTTGCCGGACAGCGCGACCCAATTCGAAGTCGTGGCAGCGAAAAGGAACCGGTCCAAGTAGGAGGCGGCACCCGCGCCCTTGGTTTCGCCCGCGGTGGACGGCACGACAGCCATGCCCGTGCTAGGACCGGAGGACAAGATGTACGCGTAGGAGTTGTCATTGGCCGCAACGGCGATGACGTTTGTCGCGCCCTGAAAGGGCGCTTGCCCAGCAAAAGGGCTGTTGCCAAAGCCCACGATACTTCGGGTGCCAGAGTCGTCGCGCAGCACAATCAGGCGCGAGCGCGAGCAGGCGATCTGCAGTGCGTCTTTGACCGCAAGCACTGCTGCGTTGCCAAACAAATTCTGGGTCTCGTGCTGGTAGCCCCATTGCACCAGCGTCCGATCCTTGTTGATGCCGTAGGACCAGTACCGGCCACTGCACAACCCAACGACGTTGGCCGAGGGTGGCACGATGTAGGCGGCCTTGGCCTGAATCGCCTCCGCGGCCAAGTCGGTCCACACGATGGGCCGCAGATCGACGCCGATACCGCAACCGCTGCTCTTGCACGCACCGTAGACGCACGTCGTCCCGGGGCTGCATTGGTTCGCGCAGGCGCTGCCGACGCAGTCCGCCTGACAGGTTCCGCCGCAAAATGCGGTGTTGGCCCAGTCCGGCGTGCCGGTCGATGCGCAGACGGTCTGGGAGGCTACGCTTGCGCAACCAGACGCGCCGCAAGTCGCCGCTGGCGCCTTGCCGAGATCAGCCTGACCGTCGGCCTTGCAGAGGTAGACGTCCTTGCCCGCGCAGCACAGCCCGGCGTTGTCGCAGACAGCCAATGCAGCGCGCGGAACCCAGGTCGTGACCCACAGGCCAACGATGACCAGGCAGCCCGGTAGGGTGAACGCCAAGCGCGCGCGCGCAGCGATGGACAGTCGACTCCCGGCCGCTCCCTGCCTGGTTGCTTGAACACCGGTCATCGTTGCCCCCAGCCATGAGCCGCCACCCGCGCTGCGGCGAACTTGCCGACGCCAAGGGGCCGATCGGGACAGTGCAACGCATGCCACGTTCGCAGGCAAACCGCGAGAAGCGCACGCGACGTAGACGCCGAGGTTCGGAAACCCGAAATTCCGACGCAGCTTGAGCAAGATGCCCGGGGCGCGAACCCCATTACCCCGGTTGTGTAACCGCGGTGCCATTGGGCACGCTACACGCCGCTAGCTAACCCGTCAATCGTGTCCAACGACGCAAGCAAGGCATTCTAGACGTGCCCAACCGCGCCAGGCATGGCGTGCTCGCCCAGTCGCAAGCTCTCGGCGCTGCGGCAGCCGCGTCCCATCCTTCATCGAGGCAGGTTTGAAATCACCTCAATGCGATGCCGCCTGCCTCTGGCTGGGCGCCAGCAACCGGCTCCGAGACAGCACCATGCCCTGGGCCATCCACACCAGAGGCGGCGGTCATGGTCAGACTCTGGGCCGGCAACAGCGTCGCGCAGTCGTCTCATTGGCCCTGACGCCTTTGCCGGGTGCGGTTCCTGAAATGGGGGCGATCGCTGGCATGGTACCCACACGGTCCTGGTAGATACTGCCGGCGGCTGAAGCCGCGGCCTGTGGGTGCAAAGCCTTGCCTCCGCAAGGCTAGATCATCACAAGGGAAAAATAGACCGGCGCAGGCCGGGCTTCGTACAGCAAGCCTGCGGCTTTAGCCGCCGGGTCCAACCTGAACGCCATGCGTATTCACTGGTTCCACGCGCCTCGCCGTAGACCCCAAAGCGCGATCCGCACCCGCCTTTGCCGGGCCTGCTTGCACTTACCGCCTTTCCCTCGTAGCATCGACGCCCTTGCCACCGCGCACAGCGGTTGGCGCGAATCCGCGACCCGCGTTGCGGATTGCGAGGTTGCCCAAGGTGAACGTCCGCTTCCGCCGCCTCGTCCGCGCCCTCTGCCACGCTTCCGCTGTGCGGTCGGCCGCCGCTTTGCTGGTGCTGGCCTGTCCCGCACCCGCCTTCGGCACGGACGACGCCGATGCGCCTGCTTCAGCCAAGCCTGCTGAGCCGGCCCCTGATGGCGATGCTGCCAAGCGCACCAGCCTGACGCGCGAGTTGGCCGAACAGGGCGAGGCGGATCTGCAAAAATCGGTCCGCGTTTTCCAGCAGCGGTATCTGGTCAAGTCAGGTCGCGTCGAACTGCAGCTCGGCGGTGGACTGTCGATGGCCGATCCGCTGGTGAGCCACCGCGGCGCTGACGCTACGCTGCTCGTGCACTTGTCCGAGCGCGTCGCCGTCGGTGCGGGTGCGTCCAAGTGGTTCGGTCAGACCACCGCGCAGTTCGCGCAGATCGAGCGCGACTTCGGCCTGTTTCCGGAGAGGTCGCTGTTGCAGGCTGGCGGTCACGGCCAGGTCCAGCTCACGCCCATCGTCGGCAAGTTCAGCAGCTTCGGCATCGCAGTGCTGCAAGTCGACGGCTACGTCATCCTGGGCGGCGGAGCGCTGCGCACCACCCGCGGCGAGACGCTCAAGCCTTTCGGCATGGTCGGCGCAGGCTTGCGCCTGCACACGCTGCGCTGGCTGTCGCTGTCGTTCGAGCTGCGCGACTACATCACCAGCGAAAAGTTCATCAGCGAGAGCCGCGTGCTGCAGCACGTGTTCGGCGGCCTGCAGCTGGGCATTTGGATTCCGCCGTCTGTTACCTACCGGTTTGCGCGGTAAGCCATGAATTTGCTCCGCACTACAGCTCTGCGCCAGATCGTGCTCGCCCGCGCCCTGACCGTGGCAGTGTGCATGGGCATCGCTGCGCCGGCCGTGGCCGACGACGTGCTGGAAGGCACTCCGGTGGTGCGCCGCAATTCGCTGTACCGGGCCGGTCGCCAGGAGATCGGCGTGGTGTTCGGGACCAGCCTCGGCGACCCGTTCGTGCGCAACCTGCTGCCAGGCGCCCACTACGATGCTCACCTGACCGATTGGCTGGCGATCGGCGCAGATCTGGTGGTCGGCATCGGGCTGGACACCGGCATGAAGGGCGAGATCAGCGCCAAGGTTAGCAAGCACAACGAGACTTTTGACATGCAGACCTCGCGGCTGGCGCTGATGGCCGGCGGTCACGCTTCCATTGCGCCGATGTCGGGCAAGTTCATGCTGCTGGCCTCGCTCCCTCTTCACTGGGATTTGCATGTCAATTTGGGCGCGGGCCTGGCGAGCACCCCGGGCATCACCGCGTCATCTGGCGGCAAGGCTCCGCCGACGTTCTCCGTTGCGCCGTGGGTCGGCGGCGGCGGCCGCATCTTCCTGTCGCGCGTCCTGGCCGTGACCGCCGACCTGAACAGCTGGTTCATCAGCCGCACGCTGTCGGTCGATCGCAACAACCAGCCGCCGGGCGCCGCGTTTGCCGGTCAGTTGGTGTTTACGGCCGGCGTCAGCTTCTTTGTGCCGCCGGACTTGAAGCGCGCCGAGTAGCGTCGCTGGCGCGGCTACAGCTCCAACGTTGTGCCCTTTCCGCTGTACCAGATCAGGCCGACCGCAAGCAGCACGCGCGTCGAGTCCTTAGTGGTTTCGTGCTGCACGCGAAACACCCAGGCGCGTTCACGCTGCTGGCGGTACGCCAGGCTGGCCTCAATGCGGGCGCTCGGGCCGCGCCTGCCGATCGGCGCCTCGACCTGGTAGCCAGCCGACAGCCCGAGGGACGGAATCCACTGCAGCGCGTCGAGCGTCCAGCGCGCCATGGCTTCGGCCGCCAAGGCTCCGCCGGCATTCCATGGCGAAGACCATGCCCGCGACCGGCCGGCAAGGCCAAATGCCCAGAAGTCGCTGGTGTGCCACAGCACCTGCCCATCAATGCCGCCCGCCACCCCGGACGTCGGCTCGCTGGCCTCGGCAGGGCCTGCCACCAAGGCGACCGAGACCTCGCGCTCGCCCTCCAAGGCCCAGGTCGGCAGCGGCGCCGCAACGACGAGCACCGTGGCGACGAGTTGCAACCACCGCATCAGCTGGCCTCGGCAACGCGTGCGAAGAAGGCGTCGGCGCGCTCGATACGGATTGCGCCGCCACTGGCCTGCAACTTGCGGGCTTTCTTGAGCTTGCTCGACGGCTCGGCCGCGTCCAGTTCATCGCCACCGACGACCAACAGTGTGGTCTCCGCCGTCACCGAGTCACCGGCAATGCCGCCCAGGCGCACCACAAGCTGCTGCGCGTCGCGGCGACCCATCGACGGCAGCGCCCCGGTGAACACCACCACCTCGCCGGCCATCGGACCGGCTCCGGCGCGTTCGACGGCCGCCGGGCGCACCACCTCGACGTGCCGCAACAGGGCGTCAATGAGTTCCGCTTTGTCCGAAAGACCCGCGACAATCGCCGCTGCGGTCTTGTCGCCAAGCGAGTGCAGCTGCGCGACCTGTTCTGCGTCCATCGCGCGAACCGCAGCCAGATCGCCGCGGCTGGACAGCAACTGCGCCGTCTGTTTGCCCAGCGCCGCGATGCCGAGCGCGACCAAAAAAGCCGGCAGCTCGACGCGGCGCGCCTTGGCAATCTGCCCCAGCAGATTGGCCACCAACAGCTCGCCAAACCGCGGCAGCGGCAGCAGGTCGTCCGCGGTCAGCTCGTACAGGTCCGCCGGGTTGTCGCACAGACCCTGGTCGATGAGCACCTCGACCACCTTGTCGCCAAAGCCTTCCAGTTCTAACGCCTGGCAGTAGTGCAGCAACGTGCGCTGCCGAGCCGTGATGCAGTTGGCCGGGTCGCCGCACACCAGGATCTCGACTGCTTTGCCCTTGCCATCGTCGCGCGCCACAACCCGCGTCGTCGTGCCACAGCTGGGGCAGGCTGTCGGCGGCTCGCATAGCGGTTCGTCCGAAGGCGTCACCACCCGCTCGACATGCGGAATGACGCCGCCGCGTCGCACGATCTCCACCACATCGCCGGGACGCAGAGCCAGGCGCCGCAGGTTGGACAGATTGTGCAGCGTCGCCCGCGTAACCGTCGCGCCGGACAAGTTGACCGGCGCCACCAGCGCAACCGGCGTGATGGTCCCGGTTCGTGCCACTGACCAATGCACACTCTGCAGGGTCGTTGTGTCGGCCGATGCGGCGTATTTCCAGGCGATGGCACCGCGCGGATGGTGCGCCGTCACCCCCAAGCGTTGTGCCAACGCGCAGTCGTCCAGGCGCAACACAATGCCGTCCGCCTCGAACTCGTCGGTCGGGCGCGCGGCGTCGAACTGGTCGAACGTCCTTTGGGCCTCAGGGGCCAAGACCTTTTGCCAAGCAGGCACGGCAAAGCCCATCCGCGCCAGGGTCTCAAGCTTGCTGGACTCGCTCGCCGAGGGTGCACCGAGCAGGTCGTACGCGAAGAACGCCAGCCAGCCCGGATCGATGGCCGGGTTTTCCTTGGCCTTGAGTGTGCCAGCGGCAAGGTTGCGCGGGTTGGCGTAGCTGTCGGCGACCGCCGCAAACCGCGACAACGGCAGGTAGATCTCGCCGCGCACTTCCAGGTCGCCGTCGCCTGGTCGGTCGGCGGGCAGCTGTTGCACGACTGTCGGGACCTTGCGCGCATTGACCGTGACGTCTTCGCCGATCCGACCGTCGCCGCGGGTCGCCGCGCGCAGCAGGCGCCCCGTGCGGTCGTAGCGCAGTGAGCACGCCAAACCGTCGATCTTGGGCACCGCTACCAGCGCACCCTGCGGCGTTGCCGACCAGGCGATTGCTTCGTCGTCCAGGCGCAAGCTGTTTGCGCGGTCGGTCGTCCCGGCGAGCGCGCCCCGGTACCACGCCCAGAACTCCGCGAAGGTCGTGCACTTGTCCAACGACAGCATAGCTTGTGCGTGCTCGACCTTGTCGCCGGGCTCACTCTCCGTGGGGGCGCCGACGCTGGCCAGCGCCGGATGTGCAGGGTCGCGGCGCCGTAGCTCGTCCTTGAGGCGGTCGTAGGCAGCATCCGGAATCAGGCTTTCGCCGCGCTGAAAGTAAGCTTTGTCCAGCTCTGCGAGACGCGCCGCCAGCGCCTCGGTGGTCCAAGTCCTTGGATCTGCTTTGGGAAGTTGTTCTTGGTCCGCCATTGCGCCTCAGCCGCCCGTCGCTGCCTGCGGGCGCGGTGCGCAGGATGCCCGCGGCGCCGGCCCTTGACAACTGGCCGCGCCGTGCCCACCATTGCGGCGCCTGCGGCCCCTTGGCGCTGGCCTGTTTGCGAGGATGGCGGAACTGGTAGACGCACTAGCTTGAGGGGCTAGCGCCGCAAGGCATGTGGGTTCAAGTCCCACTTCTCGCACCAAAAATCAAGTACACGCGGTTGGCTGCCCTTGCGCACACGTCGCCGATCCATGCCCGGCCCGGGCGCCGTTCGTCCCGCCTTGTGGTGCTTGCTCGCGACGTTTTCTGCGCTGCTGCCTGCGTGCTTTTCGCGCGGCGAACAGGGCGATGCCTGCGAAAAGCGCCTGGATTGCCGCGGCGAGCTGCAGTGTTTTCGCGGCCGCTGCAGCCTGCCCGACTTGTGCCGGCGCTCGCCCTCGTGCGCCAAGCGCGGCGTGTGCACAGCCTGGGGCCACGATTGCATCGTCGCGCAAGACCGCGACTGCCTGTACAGCGACCTGTGCGCCGAGCGCGGCCTGTGCCGCGCGGTTGACGGGGCCTGTGCCGCCACCGCCGACCACGACTGCCATGGCAGCCTCGGATGTCGGCAGGCCGGTGCCTGTCGCGTCCAGGCCGGTCACTGTGCGATCGGTGGACAGGGCCGCGCCCGTTGCGGCGAGGCTTGCGACACCTTTGGCCGCTGCACCGTGGACAGCGCCGGCGCGTGTACCGTGGCCTCGGATGCGGACTGCGCATCGGCGTTGGTCTGCCTGCGGGACGGCCGTTGCTCGCGCCTTGTCGGCCTGCCGGGGGACCCGACAGTGGTGGCGTGCGCCGCGCTGCGCGACCAGGACTGCCAGAACAGCGAGCAGTGCGCAAAGCTTGGATTTTGCAGGGCCTTGCGAGGCCAGTGCGTCGCAAGCAGCGATGCCTGGTGCGCCGCGTCGGAGCGCTGCCGCTCGGTCGGCGCCTGTTCACTGGTCGGCAATGGCTGCGAGCCCGTCGGCGCGGATTGCAAAAAGCTGCCTGATTGTCAGCAATCGGGTCACTGTACCGGCATCGGCGGGCGCTGCCTGGCGGGTTCAAGCGCAGACTGCGAGCAAAGCCGCGACTGCCGGTCGAGCGGTGCTTGTACGGCGCGTCAGGGTGCCTGTGTCATCGCCTTCGACGAAGACTGCCGCGCTGCACCCGGCTGCGCGATGGCAGGTCATTGCTCGGCCAAAGACGGCGTTTGCGTGGTCCAGACGCGCGCCGACTGCGAATTGAGCAATCCCTGCCATGACCACGGACGCTGCACGCCCAAGGAGGGCCGCTGCGTGGTCGGATCGCGCGCCGATTGCGCCCAGTCGCTAGCCTGTTCCCTGCACGGCAAGTGTCGGCCGGTCTCCGCGCTGGCTGAACGCGTTGCCGGGTGGCAGGCGCCTGCGCTGGGCCTCGGGGACGAAGCGACCGGCACGGTCTGCGGCGCCCGCACCCACGCCGACTGTCGCAAAAGCGAAGCGTGTACAGCAGAGGGGCGCTGCCGGGTCTGGCGCGGCCAGTGCATCACCCGCGAACTCTATCGCGCGCGCCGCCTGGAACTCGACAATGAACTCGGGCCGCTATGACCGCTCGGTCTCACCAGGCAGTGCAAAGTTGACCAGCGGTGACGCCATGGCGGCCGGCGTCGACATGGGCACTCCGGCTGCGGGCGTGGCCATGGGTCGCAACGTCGCCAGCTTGGGCCGCAAGGCGTCCGGGTCACGCGCACAGGCAAGGCCGGCCTCCGGCGTGACCGAGCCCGACTGCACGAGATCGATGATGGCATGGTCGTAGCCCATCATGCCTAGGCCGCGCTGACTTGGGCTGTCGATGATGGCCTGCAGACCTTCAATGTCACGATCGCCGCGCACCAGTTCGCACGCTTGCGGCGCCATGTGCAGCACCTCGCACACGGGCGTCAGCCCTTTGCCGTCGGCGGTCGGCGCAAGCTGTTGGTGCACCACGCCGCGCAACCGGCGCGCCAACCGCTGCCGCATCAGCGACCGTCGATCGCCCACGGCGTCGAGCAACCTGCGCACGACATCGACTGCGCCGCCACCGGTCACCGTCGCGATGACCAGCAGATCGAGCTCCGCAGCCTCTGCCAAGACACCCAGGTCCTGCGCGCTGCCGGCGTCGACGGCCAGGACGTCGGGCGCCTGCTGCATCGCCGTATGCAGGCCACTTTGCACATCTGCCGTGTCAACGCCGAGCTCGCGCTGGCAGATGTACGCGACCTTGTCGTCGAACTGCTGTTCGAGCGGACTCTCGAGCGTCACGACCTGGCGCGCCGCCGTGCTGGCCGTATTGATGTGCTCGACCATCGCAGCCCAGGTCGACGACTTGCCCGCGCCTGGGGGCGACGACACCAACACCAGGCCATGGTGCAGCATCGCCCAGTTGCCAAGCACCCGCGGCAGGTTGAGTTCACGCAGGTTGAGAATGCGCGGTGGAATCACCCGCACCGACAGCGCCGGCACGCCGCGCGCCCGCAAAAACGTCACCCGAAAGCGGCCACAGCCGACCAGCGTCAGCACGAAAGTCGCATCGCCTTGCCGTTCGTAGCTGGCGCGTTGATCCGGCGGCAGCCACTTGTGCGCCAACGCCAGCAGGTCGTCGGCCGAAAACACCGGCTCATCGCGGCGCGAAATCAGTTGACCAAAGCGGCGATACAGCGGCCGCTGCGAGGGCTTGAACTGGACATCGGCAATGCCGCGCGCGGCGGCAAACCGCAACACGGCGTCGAGACGCGCCTCTACTTCGGCGCTATGCGCGGTGGTGAATTCCGGGGCTGGTGTGTTCAAGGGCTTCCTGGCGTGACCAACTAGGTCATTCGCTTACTTGGGCGATTCGCCGCCTTCCTTGGGCTTGGCGTCTGCTTTGGGCGCGTCGACCTTCTTGAAGTCCGGCCGGTAGTACGCGCGGAAGGTGATCGTCTGCGTCCGACCTTTGGTCTTGATGACCGCGCGCTTGAAGTCACTGGCCTTGAGGGTCAGCACCACTGGCTCGTAGCCTGCCTCGCGCGGAGTCAGCACCACGCTGTGGTCCTGGCTGCGATCGATACCCTTGATGATCAGGGTCTTACTGCCGTCGACGTATTCGTGGTTCTCCCACTCCTTCTTGTCGTCGTAGGTGAATTTGACGAACTGGAAGCGCGTCGAGATGTGCGCTTCACCCAGCACGTCAGCTTCATTGAGCTGCTCAGGCTGATCCGCCGGCCGGGGCGGCGCTTTCTCTTTGGCTGCGACGGGCGCGGCCGCCGCGACCACGGTGGCGCAGACCATCAAAAGACGAACAAATAGGGAATGGCGGGGCAGGGTAGTCATGGCAGTCTCTCCCGGGCGGTCCTTGCGGGACCGCCGCATAGCAGCGGGCGAATCGTGAAGCGAAACGTCGTTGTTTTCAAGCGACCGGCGTCATGGCCGCGTCGCAGGCCTATGGACGAAGCAGGCGGCTGTTGGATTCACGCGTCGCCGGTCGGCGGCTCGGGCTGCATCCGCGATTCCAAAGCCTGCACGCGGGCTTGTAGCGCTGCGATCTGCGACCGCAGTTCGTCGACTTCAGCCTTGCGCGCAACGGCTTGCTCCTCGCGCGCCGTCAATCCGGCCAGGGCATGCCGAACGCTGTCGTCCAGCAACGTCTGCCATTCGTCCAGCGTGCGCGGGGCGTGCAGTGCCCACCGCTTGGGCGCATTCGGCTCAGCGGAACTGGGTGGCTCTGCCGGGGCCGCCGCTGCGAGGTTGTCGGACTCACCGCCCTTGCGGTGCAGCATCCGCTGGGCCTCTTTCTGCCAGGTGGCCACCGAGCGTTGCGCCTCTTCGCGCACGCGGCTGACCGGCTCCGCTACCCGCTTGTGCAAGAAGTCGCCGCCTTGGGCCAGCAGATCACGCAGGCCAGGCAGCGGCACCGACCCCCTGCGGCGACGCTCCGCATCGAGCAGGGCCTGGGTCAAGGTGAACTCGGTCAGATCGGCCTTGGTCTTGTTGTCGATGACCGCGACTTCGACGCCGGCGCGGACCATCTCCGCCACTTCTTCGAGCGTGACGTAGCACGACCGCGCAGTGTCATACATCTTGCGATTGGCGTAACGCTTGATGACGCGGGGTTCAGGCATGGCCACCTCCGGCGCACGAACGCGGCTCGGAAACGGCATTGCTATGACACAGTGCGTCAAAAAGGGCAAGCTCAAGCGAATGTGCGAAGTGATGTCAAATAGTTGCGTGCGTCATGGGCCGCCGCGCAGCCGCACCTGCAAGTTGCGCAGGATGCGCGCCGTCGCGCCCCACACCACTCTTGCGCCACTGAACTCATAGCGCGGCATCCGCCAGACCTGGCCGAACAGCGCGAATTCAACCCACGAAGCCGGCCGCTCGTCGATGAGCTCTTGCAGGCCAACCTCGAGTACCCCGTCGAGCTCGCCCGGGTCCCACGCGAACTCCGGCTGCGGCTCAGCAATCCAGCCGACTACCGGCCGGATGTGGAAGTCGGTCACGTAGGTGCGCTCGTCGTCCAGTTGCCCCAGGACTTGGACCTGCGTTGGGTCGATGCCCACTTCTTCGTGCGCTTCGCGCAGCGCCGTCGCCTCGCAATTGGCGTCGCCGCCATCGACGCGTCCACCGGGAAAGCCCACTTGTCCCGCGTGGCGCTTGAGGTGCTGCGCTTTGCGCACGAACAACAACGTTGCACCGGCGGGCCGGTTCAGCACCGGCACCAGCACCGCGCTCGCCACGTCGCTCTCGATGGGCAGGTCGCGCGGTGGCGGGTCGTTGAGACGCTGCGCCAGCCACTGCGGCACTGCGTCGCCGCAAGGCAAGGTCGGGTGGGAGCGTGCCACAGGCGGCGGTCAGTCGCGCGCAAGCGCCAGCGCCCACGACTTGCGGCCGTGGCGCAGCAGCGCATAGCGGCCATGCAGCCAGTGCCCAGGCGCCACTGGCTGAGCGACGTCGGTCACCTTCGCGCCCGAAACAGACACCGCGCCCGCCTGAACCGCCCGCCGCGCTTCGCCGTTGCTGGCAAACAGCCGGCCTTCGCCGACCAGGGCATGCAGTAGCGGCTCCGCTCTGCTCACGTCGACGGTGGTCACTTCGCCGCGCACCACCTCCAAGGCCTCGGGTGTGGCATCGAGCGGGTTGCCGCCAAACAGCACCGCCGTCGCCGCTTGAACTGCCAACAGGGCATCTGGGTGGATGAGCTTGAGAACTTCCGCAGCCAGCGCTTTCTGAGCCACTCGCAGATGCGGCGCCTCCGCGTGCCTTGCCATTAGCGCTTCGATGTCGCTGTGCGCGAGGAACGTGAAAAACCGCAAGTAGCGATCGACGTCGGCGTCGTCGGTGTTTACCCAGAACTGGTACAGCTGATAAGGCGACGTCAGCGTGGCGTCGAGCCAGATCGTGCCGCTCTCGGTCTTGCCGAATTTGTGGCCCGCCTTGGTGGTCAGCAGCGGCACCGTCAGGCCCCAGGCCGCCGTCGCGCCCTCGTGCTTGCGCGCCAGCCGATCGATGAGGTCCAGGCCCGAGACGATGTTGCCCCATTGATCGCTGCCGCCGACCTGGCCCTCGCAACCGTGTCGCCGGTACAGCTCTAGAAAGTCATACGATTGCAGCAGCATGTAGCTGAATTCGGTGTAGCTGATGCCCTGGTCGCGCTCGGCGAGACGGGTGCGCACCGAGTCACGCTGCACCATGGCGTTGACGGAAAAATGTTTGCCGATGTCGCGCAAGAACGGCACCAGCTGTAGGCCGCTCAGCCACTCGCTGTTGTCGATGATCTCAACCTGCGCCCCGGCGCGCTCGAAAAAGCCGGCCAACTGGCTGCGCAGCAGTTCGACGTTGGCGGCCACCTCGGCTTGGGTCATCAGCTTGCGCTCTGCCGACTTGCCAGACGGATCGCCAATCAGGCCGGTTCCGCCGCCGACGATGGCGATCGCGCGCTGACCTGACCGCGCGAGCCGCAGCAGGTTGACCATCTGCAAAAGCGACCCCACGTGCAGACTCTTGCCGGTGGGATCAAAGCCGATGTAGGCCGAGGTGCCGCGGGCAAAGGCCTCTTGCAGCGCCGTTTCGTCAGTCGCCTGAAAAACCAGGCCGCGCCAACGCAGGTCGTCCAGTAGATTCATGATATCCAAGGTCGTTCCGACCTACGGCTGCGCCGGGGCGTCAACGTGCAACTTGAACGCAAGAGCCTTGGCACCGCGCGTCGGCGGGGCCAAGACCAGGAAGTCGCCGGGGCAGCGCGGTGTCCACGTCGCCTTGCCGGTGCTATCCCACTCGACCACGTCGCCCCAGCCCAGTTCGTCGTTGAGGATGACCACGAACGGCAGCCGCACCTCACCGCGCGCGCCGCCCTTGGCGTCGAGATCCTGCGCAGTCAGGTGCACGGGCTGGCCGGCAAGTGGCGTCTGCGGGGCGCTGGACAGCACCACGGTCTCGGCTTCCGACTTGGCGGTCAGCGTCAGCTTCGCCACGCCCGGACCCATGACCTCGGGCAGCACGCCTTTGACCGTGACCGGTGCGCTGACGACATGCGGCACGCCGCCGGCCGGTCGAAACACCGCCACCATCGCGTGATCGCCGCCCTCAGGCGGGCGGACCACCACCGACCGCGCATCGGCACCTTCGCGCACCGGACCATTGCCGATGCCATAGACGGCGTGGCGCAGGTCCTTGGCAACAAAGAAGACATGCAACTCTGCCCGCTCGATCTTCTCCAGGTTGCCGATCGGATGGCCCTGCGGGTCGAGCGCGGTCAGGTAGATGCGGGTGTCGTCCAGCGCCTTGGGCTCGGGCAGCTGCTCGTCTTTGAGATTCGAGAAGCCGCTGGTCACCCGCCACCCGTCGAGCGCCTCGCTGCGCGGTCCTGGAAACACATCCGGCTTGTTCCAAGCGGCCGCGCTCGGGCTCGGGGCTTCCGGTGCGGCGGTGGCCGTTGCGTCTTCGGCCGCAGGGGCAACCGGGGCGGGCGCCGTCGGCCCTGGCGCGGCCGCGGCAGGCGCCTCTGATTTGCCGCAGCCGCGGCAGCCGGCGGTGTGCAGCGCCGCAGTCACCAGGGCGACCGCCAAAGCGCAAGAAAGGGCAGGGTGCGCGCTGCGTTTCATCGGTTGCTTCCTTTGTCGCTGCGGTTCAGGCGGCGTCGAGCGCGGCCAGGGTGTCGGCGTCGATGTCAATGTTCGACCACACGTTTTGCACGTCGTCCAAGTCTTCCAAGGCCTCGACGAGGTTCAGCGCCGACTCGGCCTCTTTGCCGGACAGTTCGACTGTGGTCGCCGCCACTTTGGCCGGCTTGCTGTCAGCGATCGCGACACCAGCCGCCTCCAGCTTGTCGCGTACGGTCCACAGGTCGCCGAATTCGGTGACCACCGTATAACTGTCGTCGTCGGTCTCGACGTCCTTGGCGCCAGCGTCGAGCGCCAGCAACATCAGATCGTCCTCGCCCATCGCATCGCGGCTGACCTGAATCTGACCCACCGCCGAAAACAAGTACGCCACAGCGCCAGGTTCGGCCATCTTGGCGCCGCGCTTATTGAACACCATGCGGATTTCGGTAATCGCGCGGTTGCGATTGTCGGTCGTCACATCGACCAGCAGGGCAGTGCCGCCAGGACCATAGCCCTCGTAGGTGATTTCTTCGTACGACACGCCTTCGAGCTCGCCCGTGCCTTTTTTGATGGCGCGGCTGATGTTGTCCGCGGGCATGTTGTTGGCTTTGGCGTCCAGTACCGCTTTGCGCAAGCGCGGGTTGGCGGCCTGATCACCACCGCCGAGTTTGGCCGCCACCGTGATCTCCTTGATCACCTTGGTGAAGATGCGACCGCGGATCGCGTCGGCCTTGCCCTTTTTGTGCTTGATCGTGCTCCATTTATTGTGTCCGCTCATCGTCGATTCCGCTGCCAGTGCAAGGGGTGATGCGCCCGCTGGGCGCGCTGAAAGGAATCGCGTCCAGGCCCGTTGGCACCCTGGCGCCTGCGCGCCAGAGGTCGGCCGCGCCGGGCCGCGCGAAAGGGGCGCTAGCTTAGCACGCTTGATGCCGGCGGCACAGGGTTGCCGCCGGTGCCAACGCTGCCCTGCGGCCTAATTCCGCTTGCCCGCCGCTGCCTTGCAGGCAGCCGCATCATCGGCGGCGTCACCCATGCGCACCGTGACGATCGCGGTCAACAGCAGGACCACGACCAGCGCGATCAGGCCGGCAAACGCCAGTCTCTGCCACGCCCTGAGGCTGTTGCGGAGTGACTCGACTTCGGCGTCGCGACGCTCCATTGCGGCCGCCCACTCCATCGCGTTCTGGCGGTCGCGATCTTCAACCTTGCGGGTGTGGCGCGCGCGCTGGCCCTGGTAGGTATCGGTCGCTGGCGACCACGGCCCCTTGCTGTTGCGATCGCCGCGCGCCAAGCGCTCTGGCCGCTGCGGTTCGTCGTCGTCGGGCATGGCCGCGTAGGCGCTGGTCCGGCCCTCTTCGCCGCGATTGGTCTCGCGGGCCCCGATCGCTGCGCGCCGCTCTGCCCGCGACTCGGGCCGCAACGAGGCGTCCATTTCGCTCGGCGTCGGTGCCTGACTGGGCGCGGGTCGCGAAGTCCGATTCGGTTCCACCGGGCGCAAGGGCGAACCGCCAGTTGGCCGCGGTCGCGCGTCGCGGCTCACGGCCTCGGCGCCCTCATGGGTGACCCGGATGATCGGCATGGGAATCGCGCGCTGGTCAGTCTGAAAACCTGCACCCTTGTGCACCGACGCCGCGCCGGCCACGTGCGATCCGCTCAGCACCGCTGGCCGAGCCAACTCGACTACCGCTTGTGCTGCACCAGCCGCCGGGGCCGCAACAACTGCCGCGGCTTGTACCGGGGCGGCCGCGATTGGCTCCAAGGCGCGCGTCGGGTTCGGCTCGGCGAACGAGCCTGCAAAATCTGCGACTTCGGCAGCCTTTGCCCACTCCGCCATGCCCTTGCGCCACAGCCAGGTATCGGCCAGCACCGCGCCCTCGGCGATCGCAGCGCGCACGCCGTCGCTGTCCATACGCTGCTGGCCGCTGGCAGCGTTGATGAACCACAGCACGCGCGCAGCGGGTGCAGCCGCGGGCACCGCAGCCGACGGCTCGACGGCGACCTCGGGCTCCGCGGGGATGTGAACGATAATGCGATGCTGACAGTGCCTGCACTGGAACTGCAGGCGCCGGCCCGGCGCGACCCGCTGTTCGGGCAACGTGTACGAACTACCGCATTGCTCGCACTGGACGCGCATGGCTACCCGGACCGCCTGTGGTTTGCGGCCGAACCCGCGTAGGGTCGTGCGGTAACCGGGGCGCGGTCAAGTGCGCCAGCCGAACCGGCAGTAGCGGCGGGTGTGTGCAAGCCACGGTGAGCTAGGCCGGCGGCGTCGAGCAGGCAAACCACGCTGCAGCGACGATCGGTCAGCGGCGATAGTGGCTGACGCCTGTCAGCACCATCGTCATGCCGTGGGCGTCGGCCGCCGCCGCCAATTCAGCATCTCTTGCGCCGCCGCCGGGCTGGATGATGGCCTTGACGCCAGCGCGCAGCAGCGCATCAAGTACCTCCGGGCCGGTCAACTGCCCATCCGAAGCGGCCGCGATCGGGCGGTAACCCTTGCGACACTTGCCGACTGCGATCACCGCGGCGTCTTGGCGCGACACCTGGCCGGCGCCAATGCCAACAGAACCGTTCTCGTCGCTAATCACCACGGCGTTGGACTTGGCGTGTTTGCACAGGCGCCACGCAATGTCCAAGGCCCGCCACTGCGCCGGACCAGGCGCAGTGCGCGTGGCCACCAACGCCGCATCGATGTTGAGCGGCACCGTATCGGGCTGCTGGACAAGGACTCCTAGGTGGGTCACGTGAATCAGGCGCTTGATCGGGTCGTCGCCCAGCGCGCCTAGCGCGACGGGTCGCAGCCAGGGCTTGGACGCCAACAAGTCCCAGGCTTCCTCTTCAAACTCTGGCGCCGCGACGATCGACACCGGCCGATCGCCCAGCGCGCGCGCGGCGGCCAGATCGAACACGCGGTTGACAGCCAGTACAGCGCCCGATACCGCCATGGGATCGGCATCCATTGCGCGCAGCAGCGCTCCGGCGATCGACGTCGTCAATGCACCTGCGCCGGTCGGATTGCCATGCTTGACGACCACCGCGCCTGCAAGATCGGGTGGCAGGTCGCGCGCGGCAGCCCATGCGAGATCGGCGTCGAGCAGCGAAGCGTACGGCAGTTGCCGGACCTGCTCGGCGACGGCATCGGGCGTGTACACCAGATAGTTGCGCTGGTCGCGGCAAAACCACGCGGATTGCTGGGGGTTTTCGCCGCCCTCCATCGGCTCGGCGACACCGAGATCGATGGCCACGTGCTCCTCTTCGCCAAAGCGGGGGCGCGTGTGCGGTGCGTGGTCCGCGAGTCCCGCCGCCGTAGAGCCTGGCAGTGAGACCGGAGCGCCTGCCAGCCACCCCGACACCTCGTTGTCGTTGCGCGACAGGTAGCGGAACGCCTTGGCGGCCAGGTGCTTGCGCCGATCGATGTCGAGACGACCGGCAAACAACTCGTCGAGCGTGGCCTCGTAGTCGCCGGGATCGACCAAGGTCAGCACATCCGGGTAGTTGCCAGCCGCCGCGCGAATCAGCGCAGCGCCCGCAATGTCTGCGTGGTACAGCATATCGTCGGGTGGCACGTCCGCCGCGCCAAGCGTGTCGATCATGGCCTCGAACGGCCACAGGTTGACGACGACGATGTCGATCGGCGCGACGTTGAAGCTCTGCAGCGTCGCCATGTGATCGGGATGGGCGCGGCGGGCCACGATGCCGCCGTGTACGGCTGGGTGCAGCGTCTGCACGCGCCCGTCCAAAATGTCAGGCACGCCGGTCAGCTGCTCGGCCGGCGTGAAGGCAACTCCCGCCTCCAGAAACGCCTGCACAGCCGCGCCGCTCGCCACGATCGAATAGCCAGCCTCGATGAGCTGCTGGGCCAGATTGACCGCGCCGCTGACGTCAGCCACCGCGAAAAGCGCAAGACGCAGGTCATTCATGCTGCGAAAGCCGCCCGTTCAGGTCGTGAAGGCATCTTCGAGATCCATCGCGAAATCTTCTGCCTGCAGGCGCTCGAGCCCGCTGACCTCGACCTGGCGGATGCGCTCGCGCGTCAAGTTCATGATCGCGCCGACCTCTTCCAGCGTCTGGCCGCCGCGCTCGGCAATGTCAAGTGCGCAGGATTCTTCCATTTCCCAGACTTCAAGGTCGGGAAAGTTGACCTTGATGCTGCCGGTTAGCGGGTTGACGTCAAGGTACAGGTGGTGCTTGCACGACACGTAAGGGCACGGTCGCGGCCCGTCCACGCACTCGCCGCGGTTCGCCGGCCGCCGGTAGTCCATCCATTCAGCCAGCGCGATGCCTTCGGCCACTTCGGCGCGGGTCAGCCGCGTCGCCGGAATGGTCAACGATCGGCCGCGCTTGTCGTCTCCGCCGTCGCGTTGTGCCATGGCGTTCCTCGAGCTGCCGGGTGCGGGCTTCGCCGGGGTTGCGGCGTTGCGTGCCGCGCCGTGAATGGGCCGCCCGCCACCGTGCGGGAGTGCCGTTGCGCTGGAGCTGCCCTTGGTCGCTGCCTGGCCAGCGCTGATGTTCAGGGCCGCTGCGCGCTGCCGACTGCCAGCCGCGCCGGGCCGATTGTGGACCAAGTCGTCGGCGTTTGTCGCGGGTGCTGCGCTGGGACCGACGGCGACGCTCCTGTCAGCCCGGCTGGAACCGCGGCTGGTCGACGCGCTGCTGGCAATGGACTCCTGGCGGAGGCGCTCCGCGAGGTCGCGCAGGCTTTGCGCCCGCGCCCACGGCGATCCCGGTTCGCGGCGCAGTGCGCGGTTGGTGCCGGTGTCGCCTTGCAACTGCTGCGCTTGAATCGTCGCCATCGTTTCGCTCCTAGTCGTTTTGGGTGCCGGCTGGTCGAGCGGCCTGGTTCGGACAGATCCGCGCACGAGCGCTCGCCAGGGCGGGGATCACCGCCTGGCCAGACGTCCGGTGCGCGATCAACCTGCCCCGAGGGGCCGGTGCCGTCGACACGGGCGATTGTGGCGCAACTGAAAAAAGTTGACAAGCATCAACACGGCGTCTGGCGCGTCTCGAGGTCGCCGTGCGCGCCCACAATCCGCGAATATCCAGAGGAATTGAGGACGGTGGTGGCTGCGTCCGAGCAGGGCTGACAAGGACGTGCGCGTCGAGGCAACGGCGTCTGCGAGCCACGTCACGCATAAGCTTGCGGATCGACAAGATGTCGATCGTGAAGTTTGCTCCGGAAGCACGTGATCATCAACCCCAGTAGAGAGCCCGTGATCATGGCCTGTGGATTGCAAACTTCTGACATAACATGACAAATACGCCGAAACGCAGCGGCCTCTGTGGAAAACGCCGGTGGCAACGGCTGTCCACGCCAGCTTGATGTTCATCACATGCTGCATCTGACCGAAAGCGATCTAGACAAACAGCAATTAGCTCTGGTGCACAAATGTTCAGTAGTCGATCGTCGATACCGCAGTTATCCCTAGGGCCGACAGAATCCGGCGACGCCGACGTGACGATGTCGTGACCGCTCAAAGGGCCCCACTGGCGCGCTTTTCGCGGCGAACATCACGACTGCGCGTGATGTGCCTGTGCAGTTGCCGGGTTTCTTCAAACTCGGACTGATTCGCTCGCAATTGCACGGTTTGCGCAGCCGGACCAAGATCGAGGCTGGCCGGCAGTTGTTTCGTCGTGCCAAAGCGCGGAGGGCGACGGCGCCACGCCAAACGACGGGCGCAGCCACCTTCTGATTCCAACCGCGCAACTCGCGCACCGCCAACCCAAACACCGCCAACCCGAACAAGGAGCCTTCTATGCACAACGACAACTCGCGCCGCCAGTTCTTGACCCGACTGGGCATCGGCGCCCTGGTCGCCACCGGTGCCGCGGCGCTGGCCGCGTGTGGCAAGGGTGGCGGCGGCGCACCGACCGCGTGCACCGATCCGTCGGGCGGCAGCAAACCGCAACGCGACGCGCTCAAATACGTCGACAACGCGGCGGACCAAACCAAGCGTTGTGATATCTGCATTCAGTACGTCGCGGGCGAAGGTTGCGGCACCTGCAAGATTTTCAACAACACGGCTGTGGCGCCCGCAGGTACCTGCGATTCATTCGCCAAAAAGTCCTGATCGCGGTCCGCATTTGATCGGGCGGCCGGTTCGTCTTTGTGGCAGGCCGGCCGTCCGCGTTTTTGGGCGCCGGGGCAGGGCCACTGGTAGGGCGGGGTCTTGTCCCCCGCCGCCTTGCACGTAGCGGCCCACAAGGACCCGCCCTACGGGCCTGAATCAGCCGCGGGCCACAAGGACCCGCCCTACGGGCCGGTGCTATCGGCGCGCTCGGCTGGCTGGGCCGGGATCCGCCGCTCGTCGTCATGTAAAATGCGGACCGCGGGCGTGACCAGATCGTCCAACTGGCCGCGCCGGACTGCCCACGCGAAGGCTGCGACAGCGCCCGCCGACATCAGCAACGCCACGGGAATCATCAACAACATCATGGTCATGGGATGGCCTCGAAGGCGCCCGTGAGGGGCGGCGCCAGCAGTGCATTGGCGGGCAGTGCCGCAGCGTCGCCTTGGGTGCCAAAGCCGCGACCTCGCAGTGCCAGCCAGACCACCGTCAACGAAGACATCGGCATCAGCACCGCCGCAACGAGCGGGCTGAGCCACCCGGCCATTGCCAGCGCGACGCACACCGCGTTGTAGGCAAGCGACAATGCGATCGCCAGTCGAATCGTCCGAAGCGCGGCGCGCGCGCCGGCCAGCAGTTCGGCAACTGCCTGCACGCCAGGTCGAGTCAGGAACACATCGGCCGCCCGCAAGCTGGCCTCCGCGCCGCCGTGAACGTGGATGCCCACAGTCGCCGCTGCCAGCGCCGCCGCATCGTTGACCCCGTCGCCCACCATGACCACGCGACCGCGCGCTGCCGCCTGCTGGACCACCAGCAGCTTGCGCTCTGGCGTGGCGTCGCCCTCCGCGCAGGCTGGGTCGACATCAAGGGCCTGCGCGGCCGCCGCAACCGCCGCGTGGTGGTCGCCGGACAAGATGCGCACCTGCCATCCCGCTGCGCGTACTGCCGCAAGAGCAGCCCTTGCGTCGGGCCGCAAGGCATCGCCGACGGCCAGCGCGGCACACATCAACCCGTCTACCGCGATGGCCACCGGCGTGTGGCCGCCCTCTGCCCAGCGCGTGCATTGTTCCAAGACAATTGGCGGCGCCTTGGCAAACTCGGCCACCCAGGCTGGCTTGCCCACCACCACCCGATGGCCGGCGACATTGCCCGCAATGCCCGATCCCGTAAACGATCGGACGTCGCTGGTCGGCAACGCTGAGCCGAGCTTGCCTATCGCGCTGGCCAGCGGATGCGACGACTGGCGCTCGAGCGCCGCAGCCAGGCGCAGGGCCTCGCCGTCGCCCACTTGGCCGACCACCGACAGCCGGCCCTGCGTCAAAGTGCCGGTCTTGTCGAAGTAGAGCGTTCCTTTGCTTGCCAGCGCTTCGAGCGCGTCGCCGCCCTTGACGTAGATGCCGAGCCGCGCGGCGCGGCCCAGCGCCACGTGGACCGCCAGCGGTGTGGCCAGCCCGAGCGCACACGGACAGGTCGCCACCAGCAGCGCCACGGTGTGGTCCAGCGCGACGCTGGGGTCGATAGCCATCCACAGGCCGGCGGTCAGTGCCGCCAAAAGCAGAACCGCGAGCACGAAACGACCCACGATGGCGTCGGCTAGGGCCACGATCGGCGCTTTGCGCTGTAGGGCCTCGTCCACTGCGTGCAGCAACCGGCCCATGCGGGTCTGTTCGCCGGTGCCCGTCGCGCGCACGACGACGCGAGCGCCGAGGTTGGTCGTTCCGGCAAAGACCGCGTCGCCGGCTTGGACCGCGACCGGGCGCGCCTCGCCGCTCAGGACTGCGCGATCGACCGTCGTGTCGCCCTGGACGACGATGCCATCCACCGCAAACGACTCGCCAGCGCGGACGGCGACCAGATCTCCAGCGACGAGGCTTGCCATCGGCACTTCGCGGCCGGCGTCGTCCAGACTGATCACCTTGCAGGCCACCGTTGGGGCAAAGTTGAACAGCAACTCGGCCACGCGCTGGGCCTTGCGGCGTTGCAGCGTCTGCAGCAGCCGACCCGCCAGCAGTAAGAAGATGAGCGACGCCACCGAGTCGAACCACACCGGGCCCGCGCCGCGCACGACGTTGAACAGACCGCCCGCGTAGCCCGCGACGATGCCGAGCACGATCGGCACATCCATATGCAGCCGCCGCACGTTCCACGAAGCGCGCACACCGGCGTAAAACGGCCGCGCGGCCCACAGCAGCGACGGCAGCGTCAAGACCGCGCAGGCGGCGCGCAAGTAGTGGGTCGTAATGGCGTCCATGTCGCTGGCAGCGCCGACGTAATCGGTGACGCTGAGCATCATCACATTGGCCGAGATCGCCCACGCAACGCCGCCGCGCAGCAGCAGGTCACGCACCTGTCGTTCGCCGCGATCGCCGGCACTTGCTGCGTGTGGTGGGTAGCCAAAGCGGTCCAGGCGTCGGGCAATCGCAGAAAGCGTCACCGCGGTCGGGTTCCACGCAATCTGAACCGTGGCGCGCGGCAGGTCGAGACGGGCCTCGAGCACGCCCGGCAGCACCTGCGGCAAGCGTTCGACGATCCAAACGCACGCCGCGCAGTGCACGCCGTCGAGGACAAGCGCGACGCTGCTGCGGTCGGCAAGCGTGCGGACGTTGGCCTGTCCAAAGGTGGGGTCGTCGAATTCCGCAAAATCGCGCCCTGTTGAGCGAGCCGGCTGTGGCTGCACTGCGCAAGCCTCGCGCGCTGCGTAAAACTGCTGCAGGCCATCTGCGCGCAACGCTCCGTAGACCGTTTCACACGCCGCGCAGCAAAACTGCAGTGTGCTCCCGTCTTGCGGCGCCGGCACCGGCAAGCCGCAATGCGCGCACGGAACCGGTCTCTGCGCGCTACCGGCCATGGCAGCACGCGGCCGAGCTCGATGTCGCCGGTACCCACGGCGGTGCGCGCTGCACGATGGCTAGCGCGCCGACCACGACCAGCGCGGCGGCCGCGACCTTGGGCTGGTGTTGGCGCAGCGGCCCGGCCAGAGACTGCACGCCAGCCCCCAGTGTCGCTAGCATCGGCAGCGTGCCCGCCCAAAAAGCGGTCATGGCCAGCGCGCCGCCTGCCGTTGACCCAGTACCGGCGGCAGTGACCACAAAGGCGTACAGCCAGCCACAGGGCAGCAGCGCCGAGGCCAGCCCCAAGACGCCCGCACGCACGCCCGCTGGCCTGGCGCGCAGCGTGCCGACCGTCGCGGCGTACGCCGCACTCAGACCCGGCCATCGCGGTGCGCGCGGCATGCGCACGCCTGCGGCAGCCAGCAAACCCCAACCGCCCCACGCGACCATCGCCGCGCCTGCAATCACCGCAGCCGCAGCGGACCAACCGTGCGACTGACCCGCCAGGTCCACGCCGCGGCCGAGCGTGCCAGCCAGCGCGCCCAGCAGCACGTACGCGACCAATCGCCCGCCGTGGTAGGCCGTGTGCACGCCCAGGTGGGCTGCAAGCCAACGCTCGGCAAGGACTTTCCAAGGATATCCGCTCGCCGCCGCGACCGCTTGCCGCGCGACAATGCTCGGCGTGCCTGCTCGGCCGGATGGCGGCGAGCCGACCGCAAACGCGACCAAGCCGCCGCACATCCCAGCGCAGTGCAGGCTGCCGACGACGCTCGCGGCAAAGACGGTCCAGACCAAGGTCCACATCACTTGCCTACCGGGCGATGTCGCGGCGACGTGTGGCAGTGAAGCGGACCGGACCGGCCGCGACCTCGACACCGAAGGCGTGCAGACCTGTCGATTGCAGGCCAACCAACGCCACAGTCGCGCGGCCCTGGATATCGGTGAGCGCCGTTGCCTCCGCGGTCTCTGCCGGTCGCGCGTTGTGGCGAGCGCGCACCCGCACCGTCGCGTTGGGCAGTGGCTGGCCCCGGCTGTCCAGCGCGCGCACGGTCGCAGTGGTGCCAGTTGGCTGCAGCGGCCCCGGCTCGACGCTGACCTGCCAGGCGAGGGTACCGTTGTCGCGCTGCTGTGCCATTTCGGCGTCCCAGGCGACGGCGCGCTTGTAGTAGTCGCGCTCGACCGCGAGGCCGGGGTCGCGCAGCGCCTTGGCAATCAGGAACGCGTGAGCCGCCACCGGAATCGCCAGCAGCGCTACCACCAGTAGCGGCCACTGCCAGCCCCGCCCCGCCTGCTTGCCCGCGCGCAGACTGGTGGCGACGACGCGGCCGGCCTCACCAACCAGGTTGTCGCTGCCGCAGAGCGCCGGATCGATTGGCGTAGCGTGGTTTTGTGTCGTCATGTTGCCCCATCCCCTCGCCCCTAGTTGGGACCCAGCAGCGTGAACTTGTGCAGCTCGTCATAGGTCGCGCCGTCGCGCACTTGCACTTGCACCTCGCGCTTGCCACGTACCGCGCCGGCTGGCGTAACCAGGAACAGGTTCTCGGTCGCCGTCGCGCCGTGGGCGACTGGCAGGGGATTGCGCGGCAGCACCAGCTTGATGCCGCCGCCGTCGACGAGCGCGATGTGATACTGGCGGTCGGCGTCGCTGTGGTTGTCGATGCGCAGCCGCGCCATGTTGTGAACGTCGCCCGTGGCCTGGACCGCATACGGCGCCCCGATGGCGCGCACTAGCGTGACCTCAGCGGTGCCGCGCCTGGCGATGGCCAACGCCAGCAGCCCGGCGACAAGACAGATGGCCACTGGGTACAGGATGGTCCGCGCGCGCAGCTTGCTGACCGCCAGCCGGCCGGCACCCTTGCGCTCAAGCTTTGCCTGCGACGTGTAGCCAATCAGGCCAGCGGGCTTGTGGACCTTGGCCATCACCGCATTGCAGGCGTCGGCGCACTGGGCACAGGCGATGCACTCCAACTGAAAGCCGTCGCGGATGTCCAGGCCAGTCGGGCAGGTGCGCACGCAGGCATCGCAGTCCACGCAGTCGCCCTTCGCAGCGGCGGCGCCGATGCTGAGGTCGCTGACCTTGTGCAGCTTGCCGCGCGGTTCGCCGCGACCCGCGTCGTAGGCGATGATGAGCGACTGCTTGTCGATGAGCACCGACTGCAGCCGCGCATAGGGGCAGGCAACCACACACATCTGCTCGCGAAACCACCCAAAGTCGAGCATCATCAGGGCAGCGACGACGGCGACAACGGCAAAGCCATGCGGATGCTCGGTCGGCGGCCGGGTGACCCACTGCAACACCGTGTCCACTGGCACGAAGTACGCCAGGAATACGTTGGCCAGCACGACCGACACCGCGGCGAACACCGTCCACTTGAGCAACCTACGCCACGGCACTGTCTGTCGGTCGAGCGCCTGCTGCTGCTTGACCTTGCCTTCGATGAGGCGCTCAAGCGGTCGAAACACGAACTCGAGGTACACCGTCTGCGGACAGGCCCAGCCGCACCAAACGCGGCCGTACAGCGCCGTCAGCAGAAACACGCCCAGAAACACGCCAATGAGGAACAGCAGCAGCAGCAGCGTGTCAGTAGCGTAGAGCGTCGCCCCGAATAGCGTCAGCTCGCGCCGCGCCAGGTCGAACAGCACGGCCTGCTTGCCGCCCACGGTCATGCGTGGCAGCGTCACGAACAGCACAATCAGCAGCCAGCCGACCAGCCGACGCCGCGACCAGTAGTGGCCCGCAGCCAGCGTCGGCCGCATCCAGCGGCGGGTGCCGTCTGGGTTCAGCGTCGACAGGACGCGGTCTTCCGCGGTGCGGATGCTCACGGCGCGCTGACCCCTTGCGCAGCTTTGCCCGGCAGGTTCTTGCCTTTGAGCGTGCCGACGAACGCCGTGACTGCTTGCGTATCGCTGTGCTTGAGCACGCGGCCCCAGGCCGGCATGCCCTTGGCCGTGACGCCGTTGCCGATGGTCTTGTAGATGGCGCTGAGCGAGCCACCGTGCAGCCATGCGCTGTCGGTCAGGTTGGGACCGATTTTGCCCTCGCCCTGGTCGCCGTGACACGCCGCGCACACCTCTTTGAACTTGGCGGCGCCGGTCTGCACGATTTGCGGGTCTGCCACCATTTTCTGCAGCTCGGCGTCTGACAGCTCTGGCAGCGCGAACCTCTTTTGCAGCGCCTGCAGCTCATGCATGTCGGCCGCGTACTCGTCGGCTGCGACGGTGCCGGTGCCCATCGTGTGGTAGTAGAGCCAGTAGCCCCCTGAAAACACGATGGTGATCCAGAAAATCGCCGTCCACCAGCCGGGCATCGGGTTGTCGTACTCCTCGATGCCGTCGTAGTCGTGCGCCATCAAGCGGTCTTGCTGCTGTGCCATTGGGTTACCTCGTCGTGTCGTTGGCGTTGCGCGTGCTGATCAGCGTGCCGTCGGCCAGCGGCAGACCGGCGGCGCGGTCGAACTCGGCTTTGTTGCGGGCGGCAAAGGCGCGCCAGACCTGCGTCGCAAACACCAGGCAGAACAGCACCAGCGCCGCGACCGCCCAGCCCCACAGGTTGGCGTGGCTCATGATGTCGCTTTTCATGGCACACCTCGCGCGGCTGGCGTGGCCGAGGCTTGCTTGACTTCGGCCGGCTTGACCGCGATGTCGGTGCCGAGGCGCTGCAAATACGCGACCAGCGCTGTGATTTGCTTGCCTTCGAGCCCGGCAGGGCCGCCATCTTTGTGCACCCGCTCGGCAATCGCCTTGGCCTGGGCCTTGGCGCTCGCGACCGCTTTGCCTGTCAGCACGTCTGGGCCGTACGGCACGCCGAGCATGGCCATGGCGTCGACGTTGTTCTGCACCGCATTCCAGTCGAGGTCCTGGGTCAGCAGCCAACCGAACGACGGCATCACGCTCTGCACGTTGACGACCTGCGGGTTCTCCATGTGGCGGACGTGCCACAGATCCGGGTACTTGCCGCCGATGCGGTGCAAATCCGGGCCGATGCGCCGCGAGCCCCACTGAAACGGGTGGTCGTACACGAATTCGCCCGGCTTGCTGTATTCGCCGTAGCGCTCGGTCTCGCTGCGCAGCGGCCGGATCATTTGCGAGTGGCAGTTGAAGCAGCCCTCGGCGATGAAGACTTCGCGACCGGCGAGCTCCAGCGGCGTGTAGGGCTTAACCGCTGCGATGGTCGGGATGTTGCTGTCGAGCACGAACGTCGGGATGATCTCAAACAGCGAAGCCACCAGCACGGCGGCCACCGTCGCAACCGAGAACCACAGCGAATTGCGCTCCCAGGCGCGGTGCCAGCCCCACTCCAGCAAGCCAGGTTTGGGTGGGTGCGGGTCGGTCCAGTCCTTGGCCAGGGGTGCGGCCTCGGCGACCGCATCGGCGTAGACGGCCGGGCGATTCTTCCAGGTCATCAGTAGGTTGTAGCCGCCGAGCACCACACCGGCGAAGTACAGCACGCCGCCAACGATGCGGATGTAGTACATCGGCATCAGGCGAGTGACGGTCTCGACGAAGTCCGGGTATTGCAGGCGGCCGGTCTCGTCGAACGCGCGCCACATCAGGCCCTGCGTCACGCCGGCGGTATACATCGACAGCACATAGACCAGCAGGCCCACAGTGCCGAGCCAGAAGTGCAAGGTGGCCAGGTTCTTGCTGTACAGCTCGGTCTGGAACAGCCGCGGCGCCAGCCAGTACAGCATCCCGAAGGTGATAAAGCCGTTCCAGCCCAGCGCGCCCGAGTGCACGTGGGCGATGGTCCAGTCGGTGTAGTGGCTCAAAGCGTTCACCGACTTGATGGACATCATTGGCCCTTCAAAGGTGCTCATGCCGTAAAACGTCACGCCGGCCACGAAGAACTTGAGCACCGGATCGTCGGACACCTTGTTCCACGCGCCGCGCAAGGTCAGCAGGCCATTGATCATGCCACCCCAGCTC
>SXGT01056529.1_pt1 | contig 30782 bp, 30 predicted proteins | sample 3176221 | NCBI WGS metagenome assembly SXGT01 (sample SAMN11356862, study PRJNA531348) | freshwater metagenome | isolation source: freshwater sample F1-120 | place: China: Fuxian Lake, Yuxi | collected 2017-12-25
AGCGCGGTGCCGCGATCATCAAGGCGCGGGGTCTGTCGTCGGCGGCGTCGGCAGCGAACGCCGCGGTGGACCACATGCGCTCCTGGGCGCTCGGAACGCCCGCCGGCGACTGGGTGAGCATGGGCATCTGCAGCGACGGTAGCTACGGCGTGGCCGAGGGTCTCATCTCCTCGTTCCCGTGCACGACCGCCGATGGCAAGTGGTCGATCGTGCAGGGACTCGAACTCAACGACTTCGCGCAGGCACGTCTCGATGCAACGGTCGCCGAACTCGCCGAAGAACGCGACGCGGTCGCGGCACTCGGCCTGATCTGATCGTCGGCCCGACCTGGGTTTTCTTCGAGCACATCGACCGTATCGATGACGAGGCGCGCGTCGTAGTGTTTCCCGCATGGTGACGTCGCAGCACACCACCGCGTGTCCGCTCGATTGCCCCGATACGTGCTCGCTGACGGCGACCGTGACCGACGGTCGTCTGACGAGCGTCGATGCGGGTCCAGGCAATCCGTTGACCGACGGGTTCATCTGCCAGAAAGTCAAACACCATCCCGAACGCGTCTACGCGCCCGAACGCGTGATGACCCCGCTCATCCGCACTGGTCCGAAGGGCGCAGGGGAGTTCCGGGCCGCGACGTGGGACGAGGCGCTCGATCTCGTCGTCGATCGGCTGCAAGCGACGATCGACGCGCACGGACCCGAAACGGTCGTTCCGTATCTCTACAACTCGTCGGCGGGAGGCTCGCAAGGCGCGCTCACGGATCGGCTCTTCCGACGTATGGGCGCGAGCCACGTCGAACACACCATCTGCGCGCTGACCAATGCCGTTGCCCGCATCTGCACCTACGGCGACCTGCTCTCGGCCGATCCGCGTGATGTTGTCCACGCTCGCCACATCATCGTCTGGGGCGCGAACCCAACCGTGTCGAACGTGCACTTCCCGCCGCTCGTCACCAAAGCCACGAAAGCAGGAGCGAAGGTCACCGTTGTCGACCCACGTCGCACGGGCATGGCCAAGCGAGCCGATCGTCATCTTGCCGTGCAGCCGGGTACCGACGTCGTGCTCGCGTATGCGCTCGCTCGCGAACTCGACGAGCGGGGTGGGCTCGCCGCCGATTTCTTGCGCGAGCACGTCGACGGGGTCGACGCATTCCTGAGCGCAGCACATGGGTGGACCCTCGATCGGGCCGCCGCGGTGTGCGGAATTCCAGCCGACGAGATCCGATCGTTCGCCCACGACCTCGCAGCGATCCGACCGACGTTCTGGCGCGTGGGTTGGGGTCTCGAACGCAATCGCAACGGCGGGAGCGGTTGCGCCGCGGTCTTCGCCCTTCCTGCCCTCGTCGGGAGCTTCGGTGAGCTCGGCGCAGGAGTGATGTATTCGCTCTCCGAGGCAACACCCCACGAGATCGACGTTCGCGATCCCGATACGCCGCCCGAGCATCGGCGTGCTCGACGCGTGAACATGAACACCTTCGGACAACTGCTCGTCGATCCGGGCGACCAGGCCGCGGTGAGATTTCTCTACGTCGAGGGCAACAACCTCGCGGCCACGAATCCCGCGCAGCGAACGGTGCTCGACGGGTTGGCGCGCGACGACTTGTTCACGGTCGTCCACGACCAAGTACTCACCGATACGGCCAAATTTGCCGATGTGGTTTTGCCCGCGACGACGCACTTCGAGGCGCGGGATGTTGCGGGGAGTTACGGGTCGTACACGTTCCAGGAAATCGTTGCGGTGATCGATCGGGTCGGCGAGAGTCGTACCAACAACGAGGTGGCCGCAGCGTTGGCCGAACGGCTCGGCCTTTCGCCGGATCGCTACAACGCCGACGAAGCCGTGACCATCGACGCCGCGGTGACCGACGGCGGCGGCGCGCGCGGCTCGCGCGAGCTGCGAGCCGAGGGCACGACGGTGCAGTTCCGCGACGTCATGCCCAGCGCTCGACTCCATCTCGCCAACCTGCCTGATCTCGTCGTGCCGCGATACGTCCCGCTCGACGACCCGTACCCGCTCACCCTGTTGACGCCGTCGACGCACAAGACCATCAACTCGATGTTCGGCGAGTTCCAGTCGGTCGACACATCGGTGCACATGCACCCTGATGACGCGACGGCTCGTGCGCTCACGACCGGTGACCCAGTCATCGTCCGCAACGACCGCGCCGAAATCGCGACCACCGTGTCGATCGACCCCGACCAGCGACCCGGCGTGGTGACGATGCCGAAAGGCCTTTGGCGTAAGGACTTCGCTGGCGGTCTCACGCCGAATGCGCTTTGCCCGGACACGCTCTCGGACCTCGGCGGCGGCGCCTGCTTCAACGACGCGCGCGTCGAAGTTGTGCGCGCCTAGATTCGCCGTCGTGCGACGAACGTGGACGCAATCCTCGCCGATCGGCGACCTCGTCATCGTGGTGGGTGACCACGGCATCGTCACCATTGCGTGGGGTGATCAACGACCCGATGCTGCGGTTGGTGCAGTTCCCGAATGCGACCACCGTGTTGCCGAACAACTCGACCAATGGTTTCGCGGCGAAATCGACAGCGCCGATGTCGAGGTCGACCTTTCGAACGTCCAGGGCTTCACGCGCGACGTGCTCGAAACGCTGCACCATGACGTGGGCCGGGGCGAGACCGTCAGCTACGGAGAACTCGCGGCGATGGCTGGTCGGCCGGGGGCCGCGCGTGCCGTCGGGACGATCATGGCGGCCAACCCGTTGCCGTTCGTGATCCCTTGCCACCGTGTGATCGCAGCGGGCGGACGAATCGGCGGTTACGGCGGCACCGCGGAGAGCGCCAGCGCCAACCTCGACATCAAGCGCACGCTTCTGCGATCCGAAGGCGTCACGGTCAAAGGCTGAAGGCTGCCTCGACCTGCGAACCGCACGGCTTCGCAACCACACATCGAAAGGATGCTCGTGACTCAGATCGGAACCGGGACCAAGGTGTTCGACGCCGCTGCCGTCCAAGGCGTATGGCGACGACTCGACTCGCCGCTCGACGTGCTCGAACTCATGGATACGGGTGCCGAAGGGGTCGTGGCGTGTGTCGCCGACGCCGGGGCGACTTTCCTCGCTCCGATATTCGACGATCTCACTGCCATTGTCTGTCTCTCGGGGACGCCGATGAGCCACATCGGGATCGTCAGCCGCGAGTATCAGGTGCCGTGTGTGATGGGAGCGATACTCGAAGCGGTTCCCACCGACGGAGATCTCGTCGAAGTCGACTGCTCGGGCGCGATCGGCATCGTTCGGGATGCGTCGTGAGCGGCGTGACGTCGGAGTGGGCGCAGTTGGACCGCGCCGAGGTGAACCGGCTGATTCGATACCACTCCCGCATCAGTTGGGGTCTCACCGAGCAACGCACCGCGCTGGAGTCGGCGCTGATTCCGATAACGGCGTACATCGTGATCGCATGCATCGAGTGTTACCGCCGTTACCCCGACATGATGCGCGAGATCGCTGCAGCAATGCCGCCCGAAGAAATCGGTCGCGCTGGTCGTACGGTGGGAAACGAGATCGACACCGTTCGGCTGTGGTCGATCGCGAACTTCCCGATGGTCGGCCGCAACGTGCTCGGCGGGGTCGGGATGCTGGATTGGGACGACGACGAACGGCGACTGGCGACCGTCTTCGACTTTTGGCGTCGGGCCGCGAGCGGCTACCGAGACCACGACGGTTCGTTGCAATGCGCCGACGCCGACGGTCGATCGACGCCGTTCGCCGATGACGTCGCGACGATCGCGCAAGCTTGTCAGCCCGTCGACGAAACCGAGCGTGCGCGCATGATGCGGTTGAACGCGCTGTTGACGAGCTACGAGTTCTTGCTGTGGTTCGACACGCGCGCTGGATATCAGGATTCCGGTCCGTATCCGCTGGGCGACGGGAGATCGTTGCTGTTGCGCCAGTTCGTCAAACTCGGTCCGTCGGACTTCGCTTGGAGCCACACGACCGCGACCGAGCTTCCTCACCAGTTCGTGCTGGGAGCGTTCGTGCTCGATGGTGTCGAGTTCGGCGTCACCGACTTCGGCACCGCGGTGACCAAACCCGAGGACTATGTCCCGCACGTCGTCGCGGCCGCTTGGTTCGATACGTCGGACGGATCGTTGCGTCCGATCGATCGCGACGGACAGGACGCTCTGGCGCTCGTCGCCAAGAGCGCGCAGAAGCAGCAGTACCGAATGATCGCCGGCATGACGCGCGAACAGAAGCTGCACGCTGGAGCGTACGTGTACTTCTCGTTCCTGCGTCCCTTCGCCAAAGTGGCGGGCATCGAGGATCGACTCGACTGGACGGTGCCACGCGACAGCATGGACCTCTACCCGTTCGTGTCGACGATCGAGGGCACTCCTGAAGGTCCACAACTCGACGGCGATACCTACTACGTGTCGATTCCCGAGTGATCGATGTGCGGTTTCCCGGCGGGCAGGTGCACATCCGCCACGGAGCGCGCGTCGCCTACCGGTTCGAGTTCGAACTCCCAGATGGTTCGGCGGTCGTGGTGGTGGACGACGACGACATCGTGCCGCCTCGCGGCCGCGACTTCGAGTGCCGCGCCGAGGGTCTGTGGTTCGCGGCGATCTGTGAGACCGCTGGCGAGCACTGGTCGTTCGGGCTGGAGGCCTTTGGCTTGAGTTTCGACGACGCCGTGGCGGCCGCAGCGGGCGGCTTCGGGGAACGGGTGGCGGTCGGGTACGACCTGGAGTGGGAGATCGCGCCCCGTGGGCGCCGCGAAACGAGTGCCTCCAATGGAGTCGGAGACCCGCCGACGGGAGCGGTGTTCGGAACGGTGCTCGTGGGGTCCGACGTGTACGACATCGATGGACCGGGCGAGTTCGCCCACAGTTGATCCGCGGCGGTACCGTCCGCGTGGATGGATCTTGCCAATTTCGAACCTCGTCAGATCGCAATCATCGTGTCGCGGGGCCGATGCGTCATCGGGTTGCTGTGCATGTTCTTGCCGTCGCTCGTCGCTCGCATCGTGTTTGGCCGCTCGGATCCGGTGATCCGCGCGATCACGCGGGTCTTGGGAATCCGCGACCTCGCGCTTGGCGTCGGTGCATTGACGGCCCTCAAAGAGCGCGAACAAGACCCCGAGTGGTTGTCGATGGGCGCAGCCTGTGACGGCTTCGACGCCATTGTGTTCTGCGCGTCGCCAGGACTCCCGCTGCGTGCGCGACTCATCGGTCTCGGGGCCGGAGCCAATGCGGCGTATCTCATGAAGCTGAGTCGCGACTTCGCGGCCGAGCGAGACGCAGCCGCGGCTGGCGGCTGACGACGCCGGTGCACCGCGCGATGCTCGACGAGGACGCGCTTGCCTTCGTTCGTGAGCGCCATCTCGCGACCCTCACGACGACGCTTCCCTCGGGTGGGTTGCACGTCTGTGCCGTGGGGTTCACCTTCGATCCGGATGCGAACGTCGTTCGGGTGATCACGTCCGATCGGAGTCGCAAGGTACGCAACGTCGAATCAGTGACCAACGCCCGAGCGGCGGTCGGTCAGGTCGATGGTCCGCGGTGGTTGTCGTTGGAGGGCCCGGCCCGAGTGTTGCGTACGCCGGCCGCCGTCGCGGACGCGGTGGCTCGTTACGAGCAGCGTTATCGCGCGCCGCGTGCGAACCCGGCGCGAGTGGTGATCGAGATCGCAGTCGAACGGGTGCTCGGTCGAGCAACCCCGTCAGTCGGCTGACCTCACCACTGCTGGACTTGGCTGTTGGTGTCCGACCACTTGGTGGAGGTCGTGCTACCGACCGCTTTGACCGCGGTGAGCACGATCACTGCGATCAGCATCACCAAGAGGACGTACTCGACGAGGCTGGCGCCTCGTTCGTCGCGTGTATCGAGCCCGAACCGCATGCTGCCTCCCCGCAGAATCCGTCAAAACGGACGATACGCCCCAAAAGGTATCGGAGTCCATTCGGCAGGTTCGATCCAGACGAAACGTCCGCCGGCGGTCAGGCGCCCGTCGAAGCATCGAGCACCCTGGCGATCGAGTCGGGACCCGTCGCCCCTGCACGCGCCTCGGTATCGAGCAGGTTGACGAACTCGTCGATCTCGCGCTGGGTCCGATCGGGCGACCACCCGAGTTCGGCGGCGATGATCGAGGCAACCCGAGGGGCCGCGGCTGCGGTTGCGGCGCGATCGAGCAGACGAGCCCGCGTCCTGCGGCTGAGCACGTCGTCGAGGGTGGTGGCCATTTCGTGGCGAGCGGCGTAGACCGCCTCGGCCGTCAGGTACGGAAGTCCCGGCGCGAGCGGTTCGGCGAAGGCCAGTTGTTCGCGTGCGATCGCCGACACCGCGGCGTGCTCGGTGCCGTAGCGACTGCGAAGGTGGTCGTCGGTCTCGCTGTCGTCGTGGTCGGCGCCGCCCTGCAACACGATGCGTTTGGTCGGCGACTTACCGCCGCGCCCGAGCGCTGCGACGACATCGTCGATTGTGTCGGCGGCCATGCGGCGGTACGTGGTGAGCTTTCCGCCGGTGACAGTCAGGACGCCGCTCGACGAACGCGTGATCGAGGCCCGACGAGACAGGTCGGCGGTGCGGGCAGACTCGGCACTCTTGACCAGCGGTCGTAACCCGGCCCACGTGCCCGTGACGTCGGATTCGTCGAGTTGCGCGTCGGTCGAGAAGTTGATTGCCGACAAGAGATATCGAACATCGTCGCCCGTGCACTGCGGTTCGTCGACGTCGCCGTCGTAGTCGGTGTCTGTCGTGCCGACGTAAGTGTGCTCACCCCACGGGACGACGAATACCGAACGTCGATCCTTGGGTACGGGGACGACCGCCGCGATGTCGTTGCGAATGCGCGACCACGGCACGGTGATGTGCACGCCTTTGGCCGGCCGGATCGTCGTGGTGCGGGATCCCTCGTCGAGCGAGCGCACGTCGTCGGCCCAGACGCCCGTTGCGTTCACGACATGGGTGGCTCGAATCTCGAACTCGTCGTCGTCGGCTCGCACACGAACGCCGACACAAATACCGCCGCCGTCTTTGAGCACGTCGACAACGTCGGTGCGATTTGCGATCGCCGCGCCGTGTTGCGCGGCGGTCTGTGCAATCGCGAGTGTCAAGCGCGCGTCGTCGGCGCGGGCGTCGTAGTAGAGGTAGCCATATGCGATGCGATCGTCGCGCAGGGTCGGGACGTGGGCCTTGGCGCGAGCGGTGTCGATCTTCTTGTGCAGTTTGCCGATGCGCAGACCGCCCGTGAAGTCGTACATCCACATCGACGTGCCGACGATTCGGGAAATGCGCCGATCGAAGAGTCCGTCTTTGCCTTTGAAGACCGGCAGCAGGAACGGCAAGATTCGCACGAGGTGCGGTGCGGTGTGCCGCAAGATCTGGCGCTCGGCGAGTGCCTCGTAGACGAGGCCGATCTCGCGTTGTTGGAGGTATCGCAAACCCCCGTGGATGAGCTTCGAGCTCTTGGAACTGGTGCCCGAAGCGAAATCGTGCCGTTCGACGAGCGCGGTGCGTAGGCCGCGGCTGGCCGCGTCGAGAGCGCAGCCAACTCCGGTGATGCCGCCACCGACGACGAGCACATCGAACGATTCGCCCCGCAGGCGATCGAGCATTGCGGATCGAGAGAAGGTCGACATCGCCGCCCAGGCTACGACTGGCCTCGGCGTTCTGCCGAGCCGCGGTCATTCTCGGTCCGGCGGAGGCGGTTGACGACCGGCGACCGGCGAGCCTCAAAGTTCGCGAGCGAGATAGATCATCGAGAATGGGTACTCGTGCACCGGGTCGCTGGCGACGAAGCCCAGCGACCGGTAGAGCGCGATGGCCCCTTCCCGCTGGGGTACGACGTCGAGGATCATGCGCGCGTAGCCCGAAGTACGGGCATGATCGACCAGGTCGAGCGCGAGCTGTCGTGCGGCTCCGCGTCGGCGGTGCACCGGCCGAATCCACATTCGTTTCATTTCGGCGGTGCTCGAATCGTGTCGTCGGAGCCCGGCACCGCCGATGACGTCATCGCGCGACTCGAGGACCAGATACGACCATCCGGGCTGGGCGTACACCGCCGCGAAGTCGAAACACTCGGGAAACAGCTCACGGGTCATCGAGCGCGGTACGGGTTCGCCGTAGGCCTCGCTTTCCGTCATCGTCGCCTCGACGTACTCACTGACGAGCGTGCGGCCGAGTTCGACGTCGTCGGGATCGGTGCTGTCCAGCGCGCGCACGTGCACGCCGACGAAACTACGCGGCGAGCGCCCACCCCGAGCGAGTGGCGCTGAACGCGGCGACAGCCAGCAGCAGCAACGCGAAGCCGTCACGCAGGCGATCGGCGGGCACGCGATCGGCGGTGCGCGTGCCGATGGCGACTCCGACCATCGCCGCGACCACGAAGGGCACGACGATGCCCCACTCCACGGTGTCGGCGTGCAGTCGCGTGCTGAGGGCGACGAGTGAGTTGATCATGATGACGAAAAGTGAGGTGCCGACGGCTTCGGGCATCGGGACTCCGAGCACGAGCACCAACGCGGGCACGATGACGAATCCGCCGCCGACCCCGAAGACACCGGTGAGCAGCCCGACGCCGAGGCCGACGCATCCCACGACGACGCAGCCCGGGAGCGGCCAGACGCGCGGTTCTCGCGACGAGGGTTCCCGCGGCGAACGCAACATGCTGGTCGCGGCCACGACCATCACCGGCGTGAACAGCAGCAACAACAGATCGGGGTCGAGGTCGTGCGCGAGCCAACCGCCGAACAACGCTGCCGGGATGCCTGCGACTGCGAAGACCAACCCCGCGCGTGGTCGGACCCGGCGGGCCCGCGCGTGCGGAATGAGTGCGATCGCCGACGACAGCGCCACAAGGATCGTCGAGGTCGCGGTCGCCGCGTTCGGTGCTTGCCCCGCAGCGAACACGAGCACGGGCAACGCCAAGATCGACCCGCCGCCACCGAGCGCGCCCAACGACCATCCGATGAGAATGGCGAGCGGGCTCGCGAGCAGCGCGCGCACGTCGAGCTCAGACCGCGTTCGTGGTGACGATGTCGCCGCCGGCGCCACCCCAGGCCTCGAAGCCGCCGAGCAAGTCGGAGACGTCGGCGAACTGGTGTGCCTCGAGGACACTGGCCGCCAAGGAACTGCGGTATCCGCCCGCGCAGTAGACGACGGTGGGGATGTGCGCGTCGAGCTCGCGGACGCGTGCTGTGAGTTGGGCGATTGGGATCAGCCGGGCCCCGGGAATCGCGCCGAGTCGGGTTTCGCCGGGGTTGCGAACGTCGACGATTTGGAGATGGGCGCGGTCGCGACCGTTGAGTTCGGTCGCGGTCAGGCGACTCGACGTCGCGATGCTGTCAGGGTGCGCAGTGAAGACCTCCGGCCAGCGGTCGAGATAGCCGACGACGCGGTCGAAACCGATGCGACCCAGGCGAACGCGCGCTTCGAGCTCGGAACCCGGGTCGGTCACGAGGATGATCGGAGTCGTCGGGTCGACGACGTCGCCGCTGTACTCGGCGAATCGCCCGCCGAGCCCGACGTTGCGTGACCCGCGCAAGTGGCCGTGCGCGAAATCGACGTGGTCGCGAGTATCGATGACGACGGCACCGTTGGCGCAGTGCTCGACGACGGTTTGCCAGTCCAGCGGCGTCGGCAAGTCGTGCTCGGCGAGCGCGTCGCGCACCTGGCGGTTGCGCGCCGCGTTGAACGGAAAGTACGGGGGAGCCGCGGGTTGGTCGGCGGTGACCTGGGCAACGAAGTCGACCTCGCTCAGATCGGCCAAGGCGTAGTTCGACCTGCGTTGCTCTCCGATGGTCGAGACGGTTTCGGTCGACAGCTGTTTGCCGCACGCCGAGCCTGCGCCGTGTGCCGGAAAGACCCTCGTGGCGTCGGGCAGCGTCAACAGCTGGTCTCGAAGCGATCGGTAGAGCAGCCGACCGAGTTGGTCGGCCGTCACGCCCGTCGAGGCAAGCAGATCAGGTCGGCCGACGTCGCCAATGAACAACGTGTCGCCGGTGAGGACGCCGTACGGGGTCTCGTCGCCAGCGTGCTCGCGCACGACGATGCAGATCGACTCAGGGGTGTGCCCCGGCGTATGGCGGATTTCGAGTTCGACCTCTCCGAGCGCCAACCGTTGGTCGTGCCGAAGGGTGTCGATCGGAAACTCCGTCACCGCACCGGGTCCGTACGAGATCACCGCTCCGGTCGCGTCGCGCAGCTCGAGGTGGCCCGAGACGAAGTCGGCGTGGAAGTGCGTTTCGATGACGCGTTCGATGGTCAAACCGTGGTCGCGAGCATCGTCGAGGTACTGCGCGACGTCGCGTTGCGGATCGACGACCACGGCGTGACCTGTCGATTCGTCGCCGATCAAGTACGACGCGTGTGACAGACAACCCAGGTAGTACTGGCGAAAGAACATCAGCGACCAGCTCTCAGGCGAGTTTCAGGAAGAGTCGTTCGACTTCGTCCAGCGGATACCCCTCGGCTGCGGCGCGCTCGGGATCTTGGAGACAGTGCGTCAGGCCGGCGGCCATGAGCTTGAAGCCGACCTGTTCGAGCGCCTTGTTCGCAGCCGCGATCTGCGTCACGACATCGCGACATTCACGCGCTTCGACGAGCATGTTCTGGATGCCACGCACCTGACCTTCGATACGGCGCAGCCGCTTCAGCAGGTCGGTCACGGTTGTCTCGGGGATTTCCATCCCTGCGAGCATACCCCTGGGGGTATTCTGATTCCCATCGAACCGACGCCGTCGGTTCGGCGGTGCCTACGGCGGCAGCGAGGTCAGATGACTTGGCCACGCTCGCCGGCGTCGTTCACCACGGCGAGTGCGGTCGCGGCCCACGCCTGCATCCCGCCGGTGAGATTGAGCGCGTTGCGGCCCTCAGCAATCAGGAACTCTGCGGCCCGCAACGAACGTCCCCCGGACCGGCAGATACACACGATCTGGCGGTCGGTCGGCACCTCGTCGAGTCGCTCGGGAAGCGAGCCGAGGGGAATCCATGCAGCCAGCGACGAGTGGCCTGCCGCCCACTCGTCGGCCTCGCGAACGTCCAGCAGGAAGGCGCCGTCGGCGACCAACGCCGCACCCGCATCCGGACTCACTTCGACGACACTCATGTCGGATCCTCACTTACTCGAGTTGTGGCGATGCTGCGCAGCAACGTGTAGTCAGCCTTGCCGTTCGGCGCACGCTCGAGCGAGTCGAGCACGAGCACGCGTTTGGGAACCTTGTACCCGGCGAGCGTCGAACGGGCAAAGGCTCGAAGATCGGATTCCGTTGCGCTCGAACTGGGTGCGACTTCGATCAGCGCGACGACCATTTCGCCCCAGCGGTCGTCGGGAACACCCACCACCACGGCGTCGAACACTTCGGGATGCTCTTTGAATCGGAGTTCGACTTCTTCGGGATAGATCTTCTCGCCGCCCGAGTTGATGCACGCCGAACCTCGCCCGAGCAGCGTGATGGTGCCATCGGAGTCGACCGACGCGTAGTCGCCTGGAATCGAGAACCGACGACCCTCGACCGTGCGAAAGGTGGCTGCGGTCTTGTCGGGATCCTTGTAGTAACCGAGCGGGATCGGTCCGCCGACACCGAGCATGCCGATCCGTTCGTCGCCAGGAACGATGAACGTCTCGTCGTCGGCGATCACCGCCATGCGTTCCGACAGGCGAAACGCTGCCGGCTTGATGGGCTCGTCGACCTTCACCTCGCTGCGGCTCATGATGCCTTCGGACGCGCCGAGCGAGTCGACGATCGTGATCGTCGGCAGGTGCGCCAACAAACCGCGTTTGCACTCGGGGCTGAACGTCACGCCCGACGAGGTGATCGCGACCAACGCCGACAAGTCGCGTCGCGCTCGACTCGCGTCGAGTTCGGTCAACAACGGTCGTGCGAACGCGTCACCGACGATCGTGACGACCTGCACCTGCTCGCGTTCGATTGCATCCCACACTGCGGCGGCATCGAGCCGCACGTCGTCGAGGAGTACCACGGTTCCGCCGCCCGAAAGCGTCGAGAGGGCCATGAACAACCCGGTGCCGTGCATGAGCGGGCACGCAGGCAACAACGTCGCCGCGGCCCGACCTTTGGCGATGGTGTCGGCGACATCGGGTGGTGTCGACCCGGGGCGCGCCATCTGCCACAACGCGACCGCGAGATCGTCGCTGCGCCACATCACGGCCTTCGGCGCGCCGGTGGTTCCGCCGGTGTAGATGAAGATGAGGTCATCACCGTCGGGTTCGCGATCCGGCGGCACCATCGCCGCGCCAACCGCGTCGCGCCAAGCGACCGACCCCTCGACGTGACCATTGCCGTCTCGTTCGACGCCGATGACGATCAAATCCGAGTGGCGTTGCGTCGCGAGCGCCACCGCGTCAGCGAACGTGTCGTGCACGATGAGGGCGGCGGCGTCGGAGTTGTCGACGAGGTAGGCGACCTCCTCGCCGGTGTAGCGGTAGTTCACGTTCACCGGAACCGCCCCGAGCAGCTGCGCGGCGAAGAAACCGATCATGTATTCCGGCGAGTTGACGAGCTGCAGCGCCACCTTGTCGCCCGGACCGACGCCCCGCTGCGCCAAGAACCCGGCGATCGCTCGTGCCTGGGAATGGAACTCGCCGTAGGTCAGCCGTACGCCGCCGCACACGATGGCGACGCGCTGGGGCGCGAGTGCGGCGACGGTGCGCCACGAACGAGCGAAGCTATGGCCGCCGGGCCCGATGTCGCGCGAGGGATTGCGTGCGTTCCGGCGCGCGGCAACGTGATCGGGCATCGTGCCCGAGGCTAGGGCTGGAGGCTGGGCCCGCCCGAGCCCGAAACGATCCGGCCGGTTCAGGTTTGGAATGCCGCGCTCGCCGTGATGCGTTCGGCTTCGGCCGCGGCTTCCGCGGCCAGCAGATCGATCACAGTCGGAGCGTGACGACTCCGTCGCATGACCAGCCCGACGAGCAGCGCCATTGGCAGCGAGCCGAGCAACCACACGAGGAGTGCCACCCCGTACGCACTCACTCCACCATCTTCGTCCTGCGTTGCGCCGGGTTGGTGGATGCTGAGGAGAGATTTGGTGCAGATCAGGCGAAGTCGGGGATCATGCCCGCCCACTCGAATCGGTCGCCGGCCTCGAAGATGCCCACGCCGTATTCGCTGCCCCGGGCCTCGATGGTGCGACCGTCGCCCAGGCTGACGGCCACGTGGGCCTGACTCGGCCGTCCGGCACCGGGCTGCGGTTCTTCGGAGAAGGAGAACAGCAGTGCCCCCGGGGTGCGCAGGGCCTCCTCGACCGGCATCAGCGCGTCGCGCTGTTTCAGATCGAGGTATTGGAGCCACGAGCCGTCGGTGAAGTTGACGTCGACCTGCTTGGCCGCCCACTCGATGAGCTCCGAACAGTCGAAGGTGTCCGGGTTGGGGTCGTCGAGCGACACCTCGTGGCTCATCACGTACCGGTCACCGTTCTGTTCCAGCGCGAGATCGAGGAACTTCTGCAGTTTGTCGTTGGTGGTCAACGGCCTGGCTGCGGCAGGGCTCCGACCGAACGAGGGGTTCGCCATGATCTCGTCGGCGCCGAATCCGGGTGCACCGAGCACGTCGGTCGTGTCGAGGGCTCCGGTGCGTTGTTGGTATTGCGCCAGCAGCGCCTCGAAGTTCCCACCACCCACCGACGTCGGGCTCGCTGTCGATCCGGTTGCGGCGCTTGCCATCTGTTGGATGCTCGAAATACGCGCTTGGATCTGGACCATGCCGTCGAGACTCATGCTGATTCGATCGGCCGGTTCAGGCCGGATCTTCGAATCGGCGGGCATCGGGAACGAATCGCCCGGAATGCACCCGAATGAACGATTCGGTAGGTCCTGACCATTCGTAGGCCCACGCCGCCCCGAGATCGGTCTCGACGACGACCCGCGCGAATTCGTCTTCGAACGCATCGAGTTCGGCGAGGGCTTCATCGACGTGACCCCGAAGTAACTCGAGGACCGCGCCGTGCACTGACGACCGGTCGGGCCCCGCATCGACCGATTCATCGAAGCGGGCCGCGGGATAACCGCGACCGGTGTCCCAGAGCCCACCCGAGCACGTTGCCGGTTCGGCCGACCACACCCATGGCTCGACGACGTGCCACCACTCGCCACCCGGCAACAACGTGCCGTAGACGAACACGCGGTTGGCGGGATCGCTCACGACCCCACCTGCGCCGCTCGCCGCGCGGACTGCACCGCGAGTTCGATGAGTGCGATCATCTCGTCGTTGTCCCGACTGATCGCGGCGTGGACGCGGCGTTCGAAGAGCCGACCGATGAGCGGGTTGAACGCGTGGTACGTCTCGCGAAAGGAGATACGGGTCCGGTCGGCCGCGATTGGCTCGAGGCGTGTGAACCCTTGGGCGCGACTCCAGAGGGGCTTACCGACTGCGTCGTAACGCCATGACTGGCCCACCGTGACCTCGGTCAACCACTCCCAGGACTCGCCGACGCCGCCTGACCCGAGCCACCACGGCACGGGGAACCAGCAATGGCGAACGAGGCCGTTGCCGTCGGCATCGCCACGGTGCAGGATCTCGATCCGAGCCCGGAACGGGCGGATCCTCCACGGCAACCAACGCCGTTTGGGTGGCGTCGGCGCTGGTCGATCGCGATTCCAGAACACCGCCCACACCTCATCGATCGATCCCGCGATCTCGATCGAGTACTCGTGCGACTGCAACGTGAACGTCCCCTCTGGCCCGCCTTTGCTGCAAACGTAGACCGCACACATCGCCGGGAGCGCCGACGCGTGAACGCCGCCGGGAGGACCGGCGGCGTTCACACCACTTGTTGCGTTCGCTTACGCCCGGCGGTGGCTCATGACGGCGGGGCAGACAGCACACCACAGTCGGAGTTCGTCGTCGCCGTCGTTCACCAGTTCGGCGACCGCGCCTGCGCTCACCAACACCGTGTCGTGTTTGTGCACGGGCCGGGTTTCGCCGTCGAGGTGGAGTGTGCCGTGGCCGGTGACCACCGTAAGAATCTGATGAGCGTTGGAGGTGAACGGGTGACGGTCGCCGCGCTGGGGGAGATTGAGCACTTCGAGATCGATCGCACCCCAGCGCTGTACCCGTCGATGTCCCCCGAGGTTCTCCTTCGCTGCGTGCCGCAGGTCGATGACCTCGGTTGTCGTTCCTCCGTCGACGGGGGATACCCAAGCGGAAACGTAGGGCTCGAGGGCAGTCGCCAGGTTCGGTTCTCCCACCGGTTGCAACTCGTAGGTCGCGTGGCGCACGGGGTGGCGAACGTCGATGAGCCGGCGAAGGTCGAACGGGGTGCCGGTCACCACGACGTCGCACTCGCAGGCATCGATCGTCTTGGCCAACTCCTCGATCTGGTCGACGCCGTATCCCATCGCCGGGAGCACCGCCATGATGTGCGGAAATCGTTCGAACGTGGAAACGATCGAACCCACAGCGTGCGGACGCGGATCGACAAAGGTTGTCGCGCCGGCTTGGCGCGCAGCCACGGTTCCGGCACCGAACGGCATCCCTCCGTGTGTGATCGTTGGACCGTCTTCGATCACCAGCACCCGTGCGCCGACGAGGGAAGGGCCATCGTCCAATGTCACCGGCGACGCGGCGCGAACGATGGTCGCGTTCGGGTTGACGGACTCGACGTTTGCAACGACGTGGGCGACATCGGCGAGGTCCGCGACATCGACCTTGTTGATCACGACGATGTCGGCCATGCGCAGGTTGACCTCACCCGGATGGAACGCCAACTCGTGACCGGGTCGGAGCGGATCGGCGACCGTGATGAGCACGTCGGGTCGATAAAACGAAAAGTCGTTGTTGCCGCCATCCCAGATGACGACGTCGGCTTCCGCTTCGGCCGCGCGCAGAATGGCCGCGTAGTCGACCCCGGAGTACATCACCATGCCCTGCCGAACGGGTTCTTCGTACTCCTCCCGTTCTTCGATGGTCGGGTTCGATGCGTCGATGTCTGCAAGCGTCGCGAACCGCTGGACTCGCATCGCCTCGAGGTCGCCGTACGGCATGGGATGGCGAACCAGGGCAACGCGGAGTCCGGCATCGAGCAGCAGTCGTCCGACGTAGCGACTCGTCTGGCTTTTTCCACAGCCTGTGCGCGTGGCGCACACGGCGACAACGGGCTTCGACGATCGCAGCATCGTGGCGTCAGGGCCGACCAATCGGAAGTCAGCCCCTGCGGCCTGCACGCGCGCCGCAAGGTGCATCACGGTCTCGTAGGCCAAATCGGAATAGGCCAGCACCACCTCGTCGACTCCGTGCTCGGCGACGATCTGTTCGAGTTCGGACTCCGGTCGGATGGGGATGCCGGTCTCGTAGCCCGGGCCGGCAAGCGACGACGGGTAACGACGGTTGTCGATTCCCGGGATCTGCGCAGCGGTGAAGGCGACAACCTGCGCGTCGTCGCGCCCTCGAAACACCGTGTTGAAGACATGAAAGTCCCTGCCGCCGGCGCCCATGATGATGATCGTTCGCATTGTTCCGCTCCTTCGCTCGTGAACGCGATCGCAGGAGCGCCGCGCCCTGGCAATCGGGCGAACCCCGACGGGAAGAGACGGTCGCGCGCCGTTGCCATACGTTCACGGTTCACCCCATCGGGACAAGGCGGAGAAGCCGCCTCTGCACGTAGAGTCGAACGCGATCGCTGGTCGCCTCGTAGTGCCGATGGTCCCCGCCCAACGAGGCCGATGACCGTTCCGCCCGTCCCCGTTTCGCGACCAGGCTGGCGTGGTGCGCCTCGTGATCGCCCTCGGAGGCAACGCGTTGTCCGGTCGGTTGCGGGGCACCGATACAGCCGACATTCAGGCTCGGCTCCATCCGATCGCGCTCGACCTCGCTCGTCTCGCGGTCGAGCACGACGTCGTGGTCACCCACGGCAACGGCCCCCAGGTCGGTCACCTTGCTGCCGCACACGCATCGGTCGGCGACGACGTACGGCTCGATGTGGTCGGTGCCGAATCCGACGGAATGCTCGGTTATCTCGTGGAGTCCGCGATCGCCGACGCGGCCGCGACGCTCGGAATCGACCGAGAGGTCGTCACGATCCTCTCACGCGTCGTCGTCGACGCGGACGACGAGGCCTTCCAGCGCCCCTCCAAACCGGTCGGTCCCGTCTACGACGAAGTCAAGATGCTCGAATTGTCGGAACAGCGAGGATGGACGTTCGTCAAGGTGCCCACGCACGAGCACGACGCGGTGCCTTCCTACCGCAGGGTCGTGGCGTCTCCCGTGCCACGAGAGGTTCGGCCCCGACGAGCGGTCTCGGAACTGCTGGCCGCTGGTCACGTGGTCATCTGTGGCGGCGGTGGCGGGATCCCCGTCACCATCGACGCGCAGGGTCGTCACACAGGTGTTGAGGCGGTTGTCGACAAGGATCTCACCTCGACGCGGATCGCCATCGAGGTCGACGCCGACGTTGTGATCTTTCTCACCGATGTCGACGGCGTGTATCGAAGGTTCGGCCGCCACGATGCGGTCCGTCTCGACCACATCGATCGAGCGATTGCTGCCTCACTCGATTTGGCTGAAGGGTCGATGCGACCCAAGGTCGATGCCGCCATCACCTTCGAGGAAGCGACACATCGACGAGCAAGCATTGGCGCCGCCGATCAACTGCTCGCGTTGGTGGCCGGAACGGCCGGTACGTTCGTTGGAGCGCGGCGTTGACGGGCGACGACCGCGACCACGCCTCGGCCGCGCCGGCCGCTACGAAACGAGCCGACCGGTCCGGGCCCGGCGTGCCACTCGGTCGAACCGGCGTGCCACTCGGTCGAACCGGCGTGCCACTCGGTCGAATAGCTGGGATCGAGATACGGGTGCAGTGGTCGGTCGCGGTGATCGGGGCACTCGTTGCGTGGAGTCTCGCTGCAGGTTGGCTCGACGCTGACGGCGACATCGGTTCAGTTGCCGCCTGGATCGGCGGCATCTGCGGAGCGGTGTTGTTCCTCTCGAGCCTGCTCGCTCACGAGCTGAGTCACTCGCTGGTCGCTCGCCGGCACGGTGTCGAGGTGTCTTCGATCACCCTGTGGCTACTCGGAGGTGTGGCGCTGATGGAACGCGACGCGCCGGATGCGCGTGCAGCGCTGCGGATCGCCATCGCCGGGCCTATGGCGAGCTTCGCCATCGCCGCGGGTGCAGGGGGTGTCGCATGGGGACTCAACGCTGCCGAGCCCGAATCGACCGTGCTCGTCGTGGCGGCCGCCGTTGCCGAGTGGCTTGCGATCCTCAACGCCGCCCTGGGCGCGTTCAATCTGCTGCCGGGCGCCCCGCTCGATGGTGGGCGAGTGCTGCGTGCCTGGTTCTGGTCTCGGACCGGCGACCGTTTGGGGTCGCAGGTCCGTGCAGCGCGCGCCGGTCGCACGCTTGCTCGAATCTTGATCGCGGTCGGCATCGTCGAGTTCGCGCTCGGCGCCGGACTGTCGGGCTTGTGGATCGCGTTCATCGGATGGTTTGTTCACGGCGCTGCGGCCCGCGAAGAAGCTGAGGCTCTCCTGCAATCGGCGCTCGGCAACGCCACGATCGCGGCGCTCATGACATCCGATCCGATCGTCGTCGGGCCCGACCTCACGATTGCCGAGTTCGTCGAGCAGTTCCTGCTCCGGCACCGCAGTGCGTACCCCGTCGTCGACGATGACCGCTTGGTGGGACTGATCACGCTGCCCGGGGTCCGTGCGGTTCCTCCGACGCGGCGTGACGCTACGCGCGTGCGGGACGTGATGACTCCTCGGTCGCAATGCGCGATCGCGCCACCGGACCTGCCGGCTGTGGAATGGCTGCGAGATCCTCGGTCGATCGACCGACTCATCGTTGTCGACCAAGCCGAACGCGTCGTGGGCATCGTCACGCCCACGGACCTTGTCAGGGTCGCACAGTTCGCCGTCGCGACCGGGGCGACGGCCTAGCTGCAACGACAATCTGGTCCGACGACGAGGTGGCCGATGTTGCATCCGCGCTGGCGCGCGAGAATCGACCAATGAGTACCGATCTCACCCCAACGCCCGAAGATCGTTTTACGTTCGGCCTGTGGACGGTCGGGAATCGCGGCCGTGACCCCTTCGGGTTCGAAACGCGAGGCATGCTCGACCCCGTCGACGCTGTGTACGCGCTCGCCGATCTCGGTGCCTACGGAGTCAACTTCCACGACGACGACCTCGTGCCATTCGGCAGCAGCGCGAGCGAGCGAGCAGCGATCGTCAAACGCTTCCGTGGGGCGCTCGACGAGAGTGGCTTGCGCGTGCCGATGGCGACGACCAACTTGTTCAGCCACCCGATCTTCAAGGAGGGCGGGTTCACTGCGAACGACGCCAGCGTTCGTCGGTTTGCGTTGCGCAAGACGCTCGATGCGATCGATCTCGGTGCCGAACTCGGAGCCTCGGTGTATGTGATGTGGGGCGGCCGTGAGGGATGCGAGGTCGACGCGGCGAAGGATGTTCGCGGTGCGCTTGATCGCTACGCCGAGGCGGTCGACGCGTGTTGTGCCTACGTCCGAGATCGCGGGTACGACATGCGCTTTGCGCTCGAACCCAAACCGAACGAGCCTCGGGGCGACATCTTGCTGCCGACCGTCGGTCATGCTCTTGCGTTCATCGAACGCCTGACGTGGCCCGAGATGGTCGGCCTCAACCCTGAGTTCGCACACGAGACGATGAGCGGCCTGTCGTTCCACCACGCGGTTGCCCAGACGTTATGGGCCGACAAGCTGTTCCACATCGACCTCAATGCGCAACGTATCGGCAAGTACGACCAGGATTTCCGATTCGGCTCCGAGGGCGTGCGCGACGCCTTCTACACGGTCAAGTTGTTGGAGGACTCGGGCTGGGATGGGTGTCGACACTTCGACGCGCACGCGTACCGCACGGAGAACCTCGATGGCGTCTGGGACTTCGCGCGGGGTTGCATGCGGACGTACCTCATCCTGCGCGACAAGGCGCGACGCTTTCACCTCGACTCCGAAATCCAAGCGGCGATGCTCGAGGCCCGTGTCGCTGCGATTCTCGAGCCGACGATGCCCGACGGGGTTGGCCCCGAAGCGATCGCGGCACTTCGCGACGAATCGATATCGGCCGACGAGTTGGGCGCCGTCGGCTACGGACTCGAACGGCTCGACCAACTCGTCAACGAGTTGCTCTTGGGCATTCGCTGACGCGTGGCAATGCGCCGACTCGGTCGTACGACGCGCGGCAAAACGGCGCCGCAACGACTGCGTCGAACCGACACCTTCGTCGCGCTCGACGGCGTGTTGCGTCGAGCGCCGCGCTGTTATGTCGACGTCGGGTATGGCGCCGACGCGACGACGGTGCTCGAGACGGCGACGCGTCTGCGCGGTGCGGCTCCCGATCTTCGGGTGATCGGCGTCGAGATCGACCGCGATCGAGTCGACGGAGCGGAAGTGCACGCGATTGCCGGGCGAATCGAGTTCGTGCACGGTGGATTCGAAGCTGTGGCGCGACTCGCCCCGGTTGGAGTGATCCGCGCCATGAATGTGTTGCGGCAGTACGACGAATCCGAACACGCGCCTGCCATCGCGGCGCTCGGACGCGCGATCGCTCCGGGAGGTGTACTCGTCGAAGGAACGTCGTCGCCGAGCGGTCGGCTGCTCACCGCCAACGTGTACCGCGCCGGCACCGACGGCCTCCAGCTCGATGGGCTCCTTCTGGCGCCGAACCCCCGCCGGCAGTGGGAACCGCGTGAACTGCAGACGGTGCTGCCGAAGAACTGGATACACCGGTGCGCACCGGGCTCGCCGCTCGACGCCTTCTTCGAGCAGTTCGATCGCGCGGTGCGCACCGCTCGTGCCGCGGGTCTCGACAGCGCCGCGTTGACTCGATGGGTCGTCGGCGCCTTGTCAGCTGAAGGGGTCGGGTTCGACCGCCGACCTGCACTGTTACGCCGGTCGCTGATGATTGTGCGGCAGATTCCCGCGATGTGAGCCCGCGTCGCGCAAACTACGACGATGCCGCTCGTCCTCGGAATCGACAGCTCCACCCAATCGACCAAGGTCGAGATCCGCGATGCCGACTCCGGGTCACTCGTCGCGTCTGGCGCGGCGCCGCATCCGCCGACGAATCCGCCTTGCAGCGAACAGGATCCGAAGTCGTGGTGGGAGGCGTTGCTCGGGGCCACGGCCCGCGCTGGGGCCCACCGCCCTGACGCCATTGCGGTCGCCGGCCAACAGCACGGGCTCGTGGTGCTCGGCGAACGCGATCTTCCGTTGCGGCCCGCGAAACTCTGGAACGACACCGAGAGTGCGCCCGACGCCGATTGGTTACGCCATCAGATCTCCGACGGCAACGCCGGCTGGGCGCGAGCAGTCGGTTCGGTGCCGGTCGCCGCGTTCACGATCACGAAGCTGTCGTGGTTGCATCGCAGCGAGCCGGACGTCTTTGCTCGAGTGTGTCGAGTGGGACTCCCACACGACTATCTCACCTTCCGGCTGACCGGTCAGTGGACCACCGATCGAGGCGACGCATCGGGGACGGGCTACTGGTCGCCGCACACGGGCGAGTACCGATTCGACTTGCTCGACATTGTCGACGCTCAACTCGATTGGGCTGCGGCGCTGCCGACCGTCCTCGGCGCGACCGAGTCGCGGCCCTCGCTCGATGGGAAGGCAATTGTGGCGGCCGGCACCGGCGACAACATGGCCGCGGCGCTCGGCATCGGACTGCGGATGGGTCGCTTGGCGATCTCGATCGGGACGTCGGGAACCGCCTACACCGTGCACGACGTGCCGACTGCGGATCCCACCGGCGCGGTGGCTGGTTTCGCGTCGGCGTGCGGTCGCTACCTGCCGCTGGTGTGCACGCTGAACGCCGCGAAGGTCACCGACGCGATGGCGCGCCTGCTGGCGGTTGACATCGAACACCTCAGTCGCCTGGCGCTCGACTGCGAGGCCAGCCGGCTCGCGCTCGTGCCGTACTTCGATGGAGAGCGCACACCGAACCGTCCCGATGCCACCGGCACCCTGCGCGGGCTGCGCTCGGACTCGACCCGCGACGAGCTCGCACGGGCCGCGTTCGAAGGTGTGGTCTGCGGTCTGCTCGACGGTGTCGACGCGTTGGAAGCCGCTGGCGTGGCAACCGGCGACGCAATCACGTTGGTGGGCGGCGGCGCCCGGTCGCAGGCGTACCGCCAGATCCTCGCCGACCTCGCCCAGCGCCCGGTGACGATTCCCGATGGCGACGAGCACGTTGCGACCGGCGCGTGCGTCCAGGCGGCTGCCGCGCTGCACGGTCGTGATCCCGTCGAGATCGCCGACTCGTGGGGTCTCGGCTCCGGGACCACCGTCGAACCTTCCATCGCTGCGGAGCAGGCGCACGTCGTCCGGACGCGGTTCGCCGACGCTCGCGGGTGAGCGCCGGCGAACCAAGCTCTCGAGCCGGTGCGGTCACCCCGTCGCGAACGAGACGGTGACCGACGCGATGTCGGTTCCCACGGACCCGTCCGACGCGAACGCCTCGAGCGTGATGGTCCATGCCGACTCGCCGACCGCACCACCGAGGTCGAGGTCGGCGTCGAAGTCGCTGCAGTCGCGGTGCACGACGATCGACCCCAGGGGATGGGCGCCTGGCACGTTGCTGCCGACGCAGAGCACTCGCACCTGGCCGGTCTCGCTGCGTGCCGTCCACCGAAGCCGGGTCCCGGCGATGCCGACGGACGGTTTCGTCAGGGTCGCGGGCACCACGCCGTAGCCCCGGAAATACACCGAGACGGACCCGTCCGTGAAGAACTCGTCACCGAGATCCGGATCGACGATGACGGCGTCCGGAGTCGGTGACTCCGGGTCTGGTGTCTCGACCAGAATGTCGACCTCGGCAATGCCGACACCCGTGGCTCCCGTTGCCCGCAATCGCAATCGATACGAGCCCGCCTCGAGCGAGTTCGCAGGAATCGACGGTGTGGCACCATCGAGTTGCAGGATCCGATGCTGCGCCGGGAGCTCGAGCACGTCCCAGCGCAGCGCGTCTGCGGGCAAGGTCGCGAAGGTGTCGGGGTTCTTGGCCGTCCCGACGAGCAGGATCGGCGTATCGCTCGGCACGACCGCACCGTCGAGCGGGGCGACGATCGTTGCTACTGGCGTGGCGTCGGCGATCTCGATCGTGAGGTGGGCCCGGCCCGACTGTCCCAACGTGTCGAACGCGGTGGCCGTGATCTCGTGGCGTCCGGGCGACAATTCCGCCGCGAAGTCCACACGAGTCGGCGCGAACGTGAGCGCCCCGTCGCGATCGCTCGACCACTGGATCGCGAGTTCGTTGCCGTGCATGTCGGTTGCGGTCGCGCGCAGATCGACCCATGTCCCGTTTGGGAAGCGATCGCCGCTCGCGGGCGAGTCGATCTGCACTGCCGGTGGCGCAACCTCGACGCCCCACGCGGCGGCCACTGCCTCGAACGCGTCGATCCGGCGCTGGTTCTTGATGACGTCGGGGAACCCGACGCCGCCATCGTGCGCGGTGTCGCGCATGATGGCCCAAACCTCCCCGGCACCCAGCGAAGGGTCAGCGGCCCAGATCAGCGCGGCCACGCCGGCAACGAACGGGCTGGAGTAGCTCGTGCCGCAACCGCTCTTGGTGGCATCTTCGAGCGACGCGTTCTTCGCGTGTTCGTAGACCCGAACGCAATACGGCGCGTAGATGTCGACCGAACGGTCTCCGCCGCGGCTGCCGTAGTTGGAGCTGTCTGCCTTGGTCGTCGTGCTCGTTCGGGTGCCGCCCACGCAGACCACACCTTCGATCTCGCACGGAACCCACAGCGACGATTCGTAACAACGGTTGAAGACGCAGGCCTGCGAGTCGACGTCGACGCCATCGTTGCCTGCCGCTGCGATCACCAATGCCCCGTGTTCCCGGATCTCGCCGACGCGGCGATCCGCGATGTCTTGCGCGGCGGCTCGGAAGACGAGCACACGAGTGCCGAAGCTCATGTTCACGATGTCGGGACGTTCCTCGTCGACGACGTCGTCGAGCATCTTCAGCGTCTCGAACACCCGCGAGACCCCGTTTTCGGAGACTCGAACGGCGACGAGTTCGTTGTCGAGGACGCCCGCGGGACCCGCGGTGCCGAAGTCGTTGTCCACGATGGCCATCGCGGCGGCGGCGACGTTCGTGCCGTGCCAAGGACACGGACTGGCGCCGGTGCACGTCCACGGATTTGCGGCGTACCACTCGCCCTTGCGCATGATGGCGCCCTCTGGAAGATCACGATTCCAGGCGAAGCCGCCGTCGACGATCATGAACCTCGACCCGTTGTCGAGCTTTCCGTGTGCGTCGAGCAGCTGCCAGGCCGGTGCCACCGCGATGTCGAGCGCGCCTCCGGCGGCGAAGTAGCTCCATTCGAACGAGTTGCGGCGCGCGCCCATTGCTTCGTCCTCGTACGTCGTCGCGACATCGATTCCCGTCGAAGTGGCAACGGGCTGGAGGCTCACGCGCGTGCCGTGTTCGACTGCTTCGGCAAGAGCGCGCTGCAACAAAGACGCGAGTTCAGGGTCGCTCAACCGAAGATCGCCCTCCAGGTCAGGTTCGAGCCGACCCAACCCCAACGCCGTCGTGGCGGCGTCGAAGGCAGTGGACGAAGGAACCCGCAACACGACATCGCGCCAACCGTCGACGGCCCCGAAGTCGGTCGCCACCGTTGCGTCAAGCCGAGCGACGATGCGATCCAGTTCGACCTGCGAGCGCACGGAGACGACCAACTCGTTACGCACGACATCGGCGGTGAGTCCATCGACGCCGATCATTCGGGCCGCGTCGCGGTGCTCGCCCCGTACCGACGCGTCAACGACGACCCGAACGCGCGAGCGTGCAGGCGCCGAAGCCGGTTCCTGTTCACCGCGCGATGTCGGCGAAGCCGATGTGTTCGTGGTGGTCGACGACGCGGAAGCCTGCGACCTCGTCGACTCGGATCGGGTGACCACGATCGTGGCCACAGCGACCGCGATCGTGACCGTGAGGGCCATTGCGGCGGCGGTGCGTCGGTCGGTGCGTGCGACGTGCATCTCGATCACCTTTCGTCGGGGCAGGATTGCCATCCGCACGGCCTGACGATGAGGTGATCTGCCGCTTACACCGGCTTCGTTGATCGGCTTCTCGTCGATCTACACGGAAACCGGCTCGACGAACGGTGCGGGGTGCGCCGGGTAGGTTCGGGACATGACCGAACGGGGCGATATGGCCGTTGCAGACTCGGTCCTCGATCTGGTCGGCAACACGCCGCTCGTGCGACTGAGCCGACTGCGCGAGGCCGAAACACTCCAATGCGACGTGCTTGCGAAAGTCGAGATGGTCAATCCCGGCGGATCGGTGAAGGACCGTCCCGCAATCGAGATGATCGACGCGGCCGAACGTGACGGGTTCCTCCAACCGGGCGGGACCATCATCGAGCCGACGTCGGGAAATACCGGTGCCGGGCTTGCGATCGTCGCCGCGCAACGTGGGTATCGCTGCATCTTCGTGATGAGCGACAAGATGAGCTACGAGAAGGTCGCGCTACTGCGCGCCTACGGCGCCGAGGTGGTGGTGTGCCCCACCGCGGTCGCGCCCGACGACCCTCGGAGCTATTACTCGACCGCCGATCGCCTGACGCGCGAGACCCCGAACTCGTTTCGTACGGACCAGTACAGCAACCCCAACAACCCGCTCTCGCATTTCAAGACCACCGGACCCGAGATCTGGGAGCAGAACGCAGGCCGGATCACGCACTTCGTGGCGGGTGTCGGGACTGGGGGCACGATCACCGGCATCGGTTCCTACCTGAAGTCGCAGAATCCGTCGGTCCAGATCATCGGAGCCGACCCGGAGGGCTCGGTGTTCTCGGGCGGGAGCGGGCGGCCGTACCTGACCGAAGGCGTCGGCGAGGACTTCTGGCCGACGACGTTCGATCCCTCAATCGTCGATCGCATCGTGATGGTCACCGACGCGCAGTCGTTTGCGATGGCCCGTCGCGTGACCCGCGAGGAAGGCCTCTTGATCGGCGGTTCGTGCGGCACCGCCGTGCACGCGGCCATCGAGGTCGGACGCGCACTCGGGCCCGAGGCGGTGGTCGTGGTGTTGTTGCCCGACAGCGGACGCAACTACCTCTCGAAGCTTTACGACGACCGGTGGATGATCGACAACGGGTTCCTCGCAGTCGATGGTCCGACCGCGTCGGACATCTTGGCGGCGCGCAGCGACGCCATCCCGCCGCTTGTGCGCGTGCATCCCGACACGTTGGTGCGCGACGTGGTCGCGACGATGCGTGATCTCGATGTCAGCCAACTGGTCGTGGCGAGCCAGGCCCCGCCGCTCCAGGCCAAGGAAGTCGAGGGATCGGTGCGCGAACTCGAACTCATGGATCGGATCGTGCGCGATGCGGGTGTGCTCGACCGACCGATCGGCGAAGTGCAGAGCCCGCCCCTGCCGAGCATCGGTGTCGGTGACGCGGTGACCGCGGTCGTCGACGCGCTCGACTCGTGTCCGGCCGTCGTGTTGATCGACGGTGGCCGTCCAACCGCGGTGTTGACGCGTACCGACGTGCTCGCGTATCTCGCCGCAGTGCGTGGTGGACAATGAAACGCCGCCCGCGTGGTTTCGCCACACGCGCCATTCACGAAGGGCAAGCTCCCGACCCCGTGACGGGCGCGGTCGTGCCTCCGATCTCGTTGTCCACGACCTTCGCGCAGACCCAAGTCGGCGAACACTTCGGGTATGAGTACTCACGCTCGGGGAATCCGACGCGGTCTGCGTACGAGCAATGTCTCGCATCCCTCGAATCAGCAGCGTACGGATTCGCGTTCTCGAGCGGGCTCGCGGCCGAGGACGCAGTGTTGCGGGTATTGCGACCGGGCGACCACGTCGTGCTCGGCAACGACGCGTACGGCGGCACCTTCCGGTTGATCAGCCGGGTGCATACGACCACCGGCATCTCGTGGTCGGCCGCAGACCTGCACGAACCCGGACAGCTCAGCATCGACTGGCCTGCGGCGACGAAGATGGTCTGGCTCGAGTCGCCGACCAACCCGATGTTGTCGACGTTCGACATCGAACACATCGTCGAGATCGCGCACCGACGAGGCGCGATCGTGGTGGTCGACAACACGTTCGCAACGCCGGTGTATCAGCGTCCACTCGAACTCGGCGCCGATGTGGTCGTGCACAGCGCGACCAAGTATCTGGGCGGGCACTCCGACGTCGTCGGAGGGTTCGTCGCCATGAACGACGACGACGGCGCCGAACAGATCGGCTTCTTGCAGAACGCGGTGGGTGCAGTGCCGTCGCCGTTCGACTGTTATCTGGCGCTGCGCGGTCTGAAGACCCTCGAACTGCGGATGGAACGCCACACGGCAAATGCCACCGCCATCGCCGCCTGGTTGGGTGAACATCCTGCGATTGCGACCGTGTTCTACCCGGGGTTTTCGGGCATCGTGTCGTGCCGCTTGCGCGGCGGCGCCGACGCGGCGCGCCGATTCGTCGAGCGCACCGAATTGTTCACGCTCGCGGAGTCGCTCGGCGCGGTCGAAAGCCTGATCGAGATCCCCGCAGCGATGACGCACGCCTCGGCTGCGGGTTCGCCGCTCGAAGTCGCCGATGATCTGGTGCGCCTGTCGGTGGGCGTCGAGACCGTCGACGACCTCATCGATGACCTGGCGTCGGCGCTGCCAACGTCGTAGGTTCGGTGCATGCGCCGACGTTCGTTTCTCCTCGCTGCTGCAACGGCTCCCGGCTTTGCCGTGGCGGGTTCTCGGATTGCCCTGGCCCAAGTCGAAGCCGGCGATGGCCCGTATGGTCCGCTCGCATCGAGTCCCGACGCCAACGGCATCTTGCTGCCGGATGGGTTTTCGAGTCGTGTGCTCGCCACCTCAGGAGAAACGGTTGCGGGCACGGGGTACGTCTGGCCGGTCTTTCCCGACGGTGGGGTGGTGTTTCCCGGTGACAACGGCGGCTGGATCTACGTCAGCAACAGTGAGGCCGGCGAGGGGACGAGCGGCGTCAGCGCGTTGGTGTTCGACGCCAGCGGTTCGGTCGTCGACGCGTACTCGATCGCGACGGGGACGACCCGTAACTGTGCCGGCGGCCCGACGCCGTGGGGGACCTGGCTATCGGGTGAGGAATACGAGTCCGGGGTGATCGTCGAGTGCGATCCCACGGGCGCGGCCGAAGCCATTCGCCACCCCGCGATGGGCGTGTTCATCCACGAAGCCGCGTGTGTCGATCCCGAACGCGAGGTCGTGTACCTCACCGAGGACGCTCCCGACGGTCGTTTCTACCGGTTCACGCCCGACAACTATCCCGACTTGAGCGCTGGCCTTCTCGAAGCCGCGCAGATCGACGATGCGGGCAACGTCACGTGGCTCACGGTGCCGGACCCGATCGCGACGGCGAACAAGACACGCCTCCAAGTTCCCGAGAGCACGGTGTTCAACGGCGGTGAAGGGATTTGGTATCGCGATGGCATCGTCTGGTTCGTCACCAAGGGCGACGGCGGCGTATGGAAACTCGATGCCGCCGCGCAGACGATCGAGGCCGTCTACAAAGCGGCCGAGGGCGAGGTCGTCCTGAACGGCCCGGACAACATCGTGCTCAGCGAGTTCGGTGACGTGTTCGTCTGCGAAGACTTCGGCGAGGACCAACAGGTCGTGTTGATCACGCCCGACGGGGTCATCGCGCCGGTGCTCCAACTCACCGGCCAGTCCGGTTCGGAGTTGGCGGGCGCAGCCTTCGATTCTTCGGGGACCCGCATGTACGTGTCGAGCCAGCGGGGCGGCACTGGCGGAGGGATCACCTACGAGATCACCGGCCCGTTCCGTCAACCAGTTGCGCCGACGACGACGAGCGCGACAACGGTGAGTGAGACCACCAAAGCAATCGCCGCAACGACCGCGGCCGGCGGGAGCGCCAGCGATGACGGTGACGACGGCGCCCCGATCGTGCCGATCGGGATCGGTGCGGCGCTCGTCGCCGCGCTCGGTTTCGGTGCGTATCGCCTCCGGACGCGTCCCGTCTCGCGCCCGCCGCTCGAGTAACCGACAATGGGTGGCCGTGGTGATCAGGGGAACACTTGGCCGGCGAGGCGGCGCTGCTTCAGCTGGGCCTTCACGTAATCCTTGTTCATCATGGCGATGAAGTCGACCGAGATCTCTTTCGGGCATGCGGCTTCGCACTCGCGGTAGTTGGTGCAGCTCCCGAAGAACGTCTCCATGGTCTCGACCATGTTGATCGTCCGATCCCAACGCTCGGCCTGGCCCTGCGGCAGCAGGTTCAGATGCGCGAGCTTCGCCGAGGTGAACAACTGTGCCGCGCCGTTCGGGCAGGCCGCGACACAAGCGCCGCAACCGATGCACTGCGCGGCGTCCATTGCGGTGTCGGCGACGGCCTTCGGGATCGGAATGAGGTTGGCATCGGGCGCCGTCCCCGTCGGTGCGGTGATGTAGCCACCGGATTCGACGATGCGGTCGAACGCCGACCGGTCGACCGACAGGTCCTTGTTGACGGCGAAGCTCGAGGCCCGGAACGGCTCGACGGTGATGTGTGCACCGTCTTGGAACTTGCGCATGTGCAACTGGCAGGTGGCGGTGCCGCGCTCGGGTCCGTGGGGAACACCGTTGATCATCATGCCGCAACTGCCGCAGATGCCCTCGCGGCAGTCGTGGTCGAACGCCACGGGCTCTTCGCCGTTGCCGATGAGCTGCTCGTTCAACGTGTCGAGCATCTCGAGGAAGCTCATGTCGGCGCTGACGTTGTTGAGCTCGTAGTCCTTGAACGCGCCGGGTGTATCCGGCCCGGACTGGCGCCAGACGGTGATCTTCATCTTCATCGCGGACCCGCTCACTTGTAGCTCCTCGTCGCGAGGTGGACCTCTTCGAACACCAGGTCTTCTTTGTGGAGTGTGGGATCGTTGCCGACGCCGTTGAACTGCCAGGCGGCGACGTAGGCGAAGTTCTCGTCGTCGCGCAACGCCTCGCCTTCCTCGGTCTGGTACTCCTCACGGAAGTGCCCACCGCAGCTCTCGTTGCGATGTCGCGCGTCGTAGGCGAGCAGTTCGGCGAACTCGATGAAGTCGGCGACACGACCGGCCTTCTCGAGCGACTGGTTCATGCTCTGATCGTCGCCGAGCACACGAACGTTCTTCCAGAACTCGTCGCGGATCGCGGGGATCTCGGCGAGGGCCTTGTCCAGCGAGGCTTCAGTACGTCCCATGCCGACGTTGTCCCACATCACTTTGCCGAGTTCGCGGTGGATGTCGTCGACGGTGCGATTTCCCTTGATCGAGAGCATCTGCTTGGTGGTGTCGGCGACCTTGGCCTCTGCCGCGGTGAACGCCGGGTCGTCGGTGGCGACGACGCTCGAACCGAGCAACGGCGCGAGGTAGTCACCGATCGTGTAGGGCAAGACGAAGTAGCCGTCGGCCAGGCCTTGCATCAGTGCCGACGCGCCGAGTCGGTTCGCGCCGTGGTCGGAGAAGTTCGCCTCACCGAGTACGTACAGCCCGGGCACGTTGCTCATCAGGTTGTAGTCGACCCACAATCCGCCCATCGTGTAGTGGACGGCCGGGTAGATCCGCATCGGCGTTTCGTAGGGGTTGTCGTCGGTGATGCGGTCGTACATCTCGAACAAGTTGCCGTAGCGCTCCTCGACGACCGGTTGTCCCAGTCGGTTGATCGCTTCGCCGAAGTCGAGGTACACGCCGTTCTTCAACGGCCCGACGCCGCGGCCTGCGTCGACCTCACGCTTGGAGGCTCGCGACGCGATGTCGCGCGGGACGAGGTTGCCGAACGCGGGATACCGCCGTTCGAGGTAGTAGTCGCGTTCGTCTTCGGGAATCTGATGGGCCGGACGCGGGTCGTCGGTCTGCTTGGGCACCCAGATGCGG
>SXGT01282057.1_pt1 | contig 30772 bp, 22 predicted proteins | sample 3176221 | NCBI WGS metagenome assembly SXGT01 (sample SAMN11356862, study PRJNA531348) | freshwater metagenome | isolation source: freshwater sample F1-120 | place: China: Fuxian Lake, Yuxi | collected 2017-12-25
CGCCAGCGCGCCGAGGCCGAGGGCGCGCGGGCCCGCGCCGCCCGCGTGGAGTCCGACGCTCGCCGGCGCGAGGCCGAGGCCCGCGGGGTGGCGCTCCACACCGAGCTCGGCCTGCGCGAGCTCTCGGCCGGCTCGCCGGCTCGCGCCCTTCCCTACCTGGCCGACGCGTACAACAAGGCCCCCGACGACCCGCTGGTAGGATTCCTGGTCGCGCGCGGGCTGGCGTCCCTGACGCCGCTCGAGATGGCCTTCGACACCGACGTGGTCTACGCGCTCGGGTTCGGCGGCGGGCGCCTGGTGCCGAGCACCTCGGGTCGGACACCGGTGGTCGACCTCGACAGCCGTCGCGCCGTCGTCGAGCTTCCGTCACCCGCCGGCGTGATCTCCGCCGATGGCCGCGTGGTCGCCGCCCGCGTCGATGACCACAGCCTCGCGATCCACGACGCGACCTCGGGCGCCGAGCTCGCCCGCCGCGACCTCGGAACCGCCGACGGCGAGCTGCGCTGGGTGGCCTTCGAGGGCGCGGGGCGCGTCGTCGCGACCACCGCCACCGGCGTCGTTCACGTGCTCCAGTCCGATCTGACCCCGGTGACCACCACCCGGATCCCGTTCGCTCCCGTGGGGGTGGTGGTCAGCGCGGCAGGGCGCGTGCTCGCCGGCGGCGGGGGCGGGGAGCTGTGGAGCTGGGATCTCGCCAGCGGCCGCGCGCTGGCGCCGCCACGCGTTCACCAGAGTCCGGTCGGCGCGCTCTGCGCTTCGCCCGACGGTCGCCGCTGGATCTCGATCGACCGCGCCGAGATCGTGGTGTGGAACGATCAGCGCGTGGTCGCGCGCGCCCCTCACGGCGGGCGACCGGCAGGTTGTGTGATCGACGCCGCCGGGCGGCGCGCGGTCACCTCGATCGACGGCCATGGCGTCGATCTCTGGGAGCTGGCGGCCGTCACGCCGCTGCCGGTGAGCCTGCGCGATGGCCGCGCTGCGCCACCCAACTACTCCGACGTGGTGGACCTGTCGGCCGACGGCGCCCGCGTCGCCATCGCCGATTCGCGCGGGCACGTCGAGATCATCGCCGCCGCCGACCGCCGGGTCCTCGCTCACTTCGTCGGACACGACGCGCCCATCGCCACCGCCGGCTTCGCCCCCGACGGCGCCCGCCTGGTGACCGCGACCGTCGCCGGCGACGTCCGCGTCTGGCGCGCGAACGCAACCACCGACGTCATCGCCATCGACCTCGGCGCCCGCGGCTCGGCCGCCGCCTTCGTCGACGACGCCCGCGTCGTCGCGGTCGGCACCCAGGGCGCGCGTCTGGTCGCGACGTCCGACGGACGGACGCTCGCCGAGCTGCAGGGCCACACCGAGGGTGCCTCGCACGTCGACGTCGACCGCGCCCGCGGACGGATCGTCACCGCCAGCCGCGACGGCACGGCCCGGCTGTGGCGCGACGACGGCACGCCGATCGCCACCCTGGCCGGCGGCGGCGGATGGGTGCGACGGGTCGGCTTCTCCGCCAGCGGCGAGCGGGTCCTGACCGCCGCGATGGACGGTGGGCTCGCCCTGTGGCGCGCCGGCGACGGCGGTCTCGAGCGCCGCATCCCGGTGCCGTCACCGCTCTTCGCCGGCCGCCTGTCGCCCGATGGCCGGCGCGCCGTCGCGACCCGCGAGGGCAGCGCCGAGGTCACGCTCGTCGACACCGAGCGCGGCACCGTCGTGGCGTCGCTGGCGCCCATGGGCCAGCAAGCCGTCGACGGGCGCTGGAGCCCCGACGGCGACCTTCTCGCCCTGCCGACCGTGACCATGCTCATGACCGTGGTCGATGGCCGCACCGGCGAGCGCCGCTTCGACGTCGAGCACGAGGCCCCGGTCCTGGCCGCGGCCTGGGCCGACGACGGCGCGACCCTGGTCTCGACCGACCTCGCCGGCGTCATCCGCGTCACGGGCCGTGACGGTGCGCGCCTGCGCACCCTCAAAACCACCACCGGCATCGCCGCCCTCGCGCTTCATCCCGGCGGTCACCTCGTCGCCGTCACCACCCAGGACGCCGTCGTCCGCATCCTCGAGCTGAGCACCGGCCGGGAGCTCGCGAGCCTCGCCGTGCGCGACTTCCCGGTCGTGCTCGCCTTCTCTCCAGCGGGCGACCACCTCGTCATCGCCGGCAACGACGACGTGGTGCGACTGTGGAACCTCGCGCCCTACCGCAGCACCACCGACGCCCTCGCTCGCCGGCTCCGCTGCGCCGTGCCCTTCCGCCTCGACGACACCCACGGCCTCGTCCCCGTCTCTGTCGACCCCGGCTCCTGCTGAGCCGGGCGCTGATGAGGTGGACCCGGTGAACCGAGCGCACGCGCTCCTGTTCGTCGCCATCGTCGCCTGCGCTGGCGAGTCGGACGTGGCGCGCGAGTCGGTCGCGATCAGCGGCGGGGGCATCGGGTTTGGCCCATCGCGCCGCGCGTCGCGCCCGATCCCCGGCGTGGCGCTGCTGGTCCTCTTGACCCTGGGCCTCGTCCTCGTCCGCCCGCGACGCGCCTCTCTGGTACAACCGATGCGATGAAGCTCGCCGTCGCGCTCGCGGTCGTCGTGACGCTCGTTGCCGGCTGCGGCCCCTCGCCGGCCCGGCCGCGGACGCCGGAGCCCGACCAGGACGCTGTGACCACCGAGGCGCCCGCGCGTGCCGCCCTCGCCGCCGCCGCGGCCAACGTCGTCGACGACGGCCTCGCCCTGCCCGAGGTTCGGTACGCGGTCGGCGACCGCTACACGGTCGTGGATGACTTCCGCATCAAGTCGAGGGTCGAGCTGAGCGAGGGGGAGTCGATCCGCTACGACCGCAACCAGGACACCGAGACCACCTTCGAGGTCCTCGAGCTCGACGCGCAAGGCAAGGTCAGCCGCCAGCGTGTGACCTTCGCGATCGACGACGTCCGCTCGATCCTGGACCGCACCGCCCAGCGCGAGACGTCCGTGATCGTCGGCAAGACCTACGTGGTCACCGAGGTGACCGGCGCGATCACCGTCACCGACGATCGCGGGCGCACGCCGCCGAAGGCCGAGGTCGCCGCCGTGCGCGCTCGGGCGACCGAGAGCTCCGTCGACGCTGCGCTCGATCGCATGTACGCCGGCCGCCGCTGGAACTTCGGCGAACGCGTGCAGCTCGGCGCCGAGGCGCTCGAGGTGGTCAACCGCGCCCAACGCGATCCTCGCACCCGATACACGGCGTACGCGATGGAGCTACGCGCCGTCGAGAACGGCGTCGCCACCTTCGCGGTCAGCTGGAGCTTCGACCAGGGGACCAACAACGGCCCGCTGACCTTCCAGCTCTCCGGCACGAGGGAGGTCGACGTCGCCACCGGCCGCGTGATCCGGTTGACGTTGCGCGGTCCGATGCAGGGTCACCTGGGTGCGCCGGTCGCCGGCGAAGCGACGACTACCTCGCACACGAGGTGAACGCGGACGAGGCAGCTCCCACGACTTCAGCGCGCTGGCAGCTCGGCCCACGCGATGCCGCGCAGGTCGCCCAACGCGTAGCCCGTGGCCTGGTCCCCGGGATAGCGGGTCGCGAGCACCTGCTTGACGTCGGGCGCGAGCGCGTCGGTCGGGCCGTGGCAGGTGACGCAGAGATTCGAGATCACCAGGGGCTCGGCGTAGGCGGCGCGGCCGCTGGGCAGCACCCGCACCCAGATCGCACCGTCGAGCTTCTTGCCCTCGGCGTGCTGCTGCTCGAAGTAGGCGAGCGCGTCGGCGCGCCAGTCGGAGGCGAGATTCGCCGGGTTGCGCGGCTTGCGCGTCGCGCGCCCCACGGTCACACCCGCGCCCGCGACCGCGGTCGCGATCGCCGGCGCCTCGGTGCCGCAGACCTCGATCGCCGCCACCGGCCCGCCCGCCAGGGCCTCGGTCAGGCGGGTCACCAACCGCCGCTTGAGCTCGCCGACGACGCGCTTGCCCTCACTCGTCGCCGCGTCCGTCGCGTCCGGCGTCGCGACCGGCGTCGCGAGCGGCGTACCGGCCGGTGTCTTCGCCGGTTCGTCGGCCTTGCAGGCGTTCCCGACGAACATGATCAACACCAACGAGAGCGAGCGGGCGGGGTCGAGCATCTCCTCCTTCCTAGCAGCAATCACCAGGTCCGTGTCACCGGTGCTGTCACGCGTGCCGATACACGTGCGTCGCCGGTGACACCCACGTGGTTTCCAGTTGTTGCGCCTTCATGGGACGGGCACGGCCGCTGCTATCCCCTGGCCCGATGAGCCACGACCACGAGCACCGCGAGCGCGCCCCAGGGAGCGCAGGCGCACCGCTGGCCGGAACGGCCGGAGCGCCGGGAAAGCGCGCGAGGACCGAGTCGCTGACGCCGCGACGGACCGCGACCGCTGCGGCGCCCCCCGCCGCCGACCACGCGAACCAGACGCCGGCAGCGGGCGGCGAGGATCCGTTCGCCATGCACCTCCTCGGCGCTGGCCTCGACCTGCCCTCGCTCGACGATCTGCCCTCGCTCGAAGAGGTGGGAGAGGAGCTCTACGATCTGGCGGGCGCGGTCGGCGAACAACTGCCGCCCACCAAGGCCAAACCCGCGCCCGCTGTCACCCCGGAGGAGATGGAGGAAGCGATCCAGCAGGTCAAGGACCGCAGCGATGCGATGAAGCGCGTCGAGCATGCGCTCGAGGACTGGGCCTCCAAGCGACGCTCCGGCCTTACCAGCTTCGTGACCCGGGTCGCCCTCGAACAGGAGGCGAACCCGGCGGCCGGCGAGTGGCTCGAGCAGCTGTTGAAGGCGGGCCTCCAGTCCCTGCTCGCGCATGCCACCGGCTCCTTCTTCGACGAGGTCGGCAAGGCCGCGAAGGTAATGATGGCCGGTGAGGGGCTCACGACCGTCAAGCGCGTGGTGAAGCCGGGATTCAGCATCCGACCGAAGGTTCCCGAGGTGGTGAAGACGCCGGTCGGCCCCGGCACCGGCCCCACCACGAGCGTCGACCAGGCCATGAGCGTGGCCAAGTGGTCCGCCAACCAGGCGACCACGGCGCTGAGCGTGGCCGCCGGTGACCCCGTGAAGACCAGGAACGCCCGCGTCCGGCGACTCGACGACTTCCGCAACAAGGTCGAGGACGGCATCGACCTGGCGGTGAGCGCGCCGCGCGATGCCCTCACCTCGTTCCGTGCCACCGAGAACATCTCCGAGGCGTCGCTGGCCCAGGTCGCGGGCGCCATGGAGCGCCTGGCCCGTCAGGGCACGGCCGATCAGTACAGCGCGTGTGTGCACGAATGGACGCTCGCGGTCTCGCACGCGTCGCTGGGCACGATCGACGGTGCCGACGGCAAGAAGCGCTCGCGCCTGGAAGAGACCGACGGCTGGTTCTGGCTCAGGAAGACCCCCGGCGTGCTCGACGTGAAGATCGTCGCCGACCAGCCGCTACGCTGGGAACACCTCCGCACCGAGGGCATCAACCAGGACATGCTGGCCCAGGTCATTCACGACGGCGACGGCCGGCTGGACAGGATCGCGATGCCCAAGAAGATCGAGGTGGTGTTCGGGCCTTACCTGGCGACCCGCGTACACCTGCTCGTCGACGAGACCGGCGTGATCCAGCACGCCTCGACCGTGCGTCCGCCGGGCAACGACTCGGAGAACATCGCCAACAAGCCCGAGGCCGTCTGGCACTGGCTGAAGGCGATGCCCATCCCGCACGAGCTCCGCAAGGGTGAGATCCTCCCCGAGTCGGTCGCGCGCAAGCCGCGTTGAGCCGCGCCGGGGCCCGCAGCGCGTGCGCGTGGCCACCGCGAAGGCGCAACGCCTGCGGGGACGCCCCAACCACCGCGGCGCCGTCAGGCGTCGACCGGCGCGTCAACCCGTGCGTCCACCGGCGCGTCAACCCGTGCGTCCACCGGCGCGTCGACCACCGGCGCGTCGATCACCGGCGCATCGACCACCGGCGCGTCGACCACCGGCGCGTCGACCACCGGCGCGTCGCCCACCGGCGCATCGACCACCGGCGCGTCGACCGACGCGTCGACCACCGGCGCGTCGACCACTGGCGCGTCGATATCGACGACCGAGTCCTCGCCGCAGGCGGCCAGCCAGATCACCGCCATGACAGCGACGATGGACCTCATGAGACGATGGATATGCAGTCGGCGTACCACCCGCCCGGCGAGAGCCTCGCCAGGGGATTTCGTTCCATGGCAGGCTACTTGCCTCGTTGTCGGATCCCTCGCCAGTCAGCGCCGCCCCGATCGCCGATCCCGTCGATGACGAGCTCGCCGCCGTCGGCGCCGTGCTCGTCGAGGACCGGCTCCTGCGCCGCATCATCAAGCGCCACCGCGCGATCCCCGGTCTTGGCCTGCAGGTGCCCCACGCGACCTCGTACGCCCTTCCCCGCGCCGAGCTGGCCGAGCTGATCGAACCCGACGAGCTGCCGGTCGCGCTCGATCGCCTGCCCGAGCGGGTCGCGGTCATCACTGGCGTGCGCGCCGAGCTGGCCGCGAGCGCGCCCACCGCCTGGCGCGACGCGTGGCGCGCGATCTTCCACGCTCGTGTCCACGACGCCCTCGAGGCGCGCGCGCTCGCCCCGGCCGCGATTCGCCAGCGCATCAACACCCTCGGCCAGACCGCGTTCGAGGAGGCGCGGCTGGTGCTCCGCCAGGAGGACCTGCTCCTCCCGCCAGCCGACGACACCAGCGCGTACACCGAGCTGGTCGCGCTCTACCTCGAGCTGCGCCACTTCGCGCCACGTGCCGTGACCGAGACGTTCCCGTTGCTCGTCGATCTGCGCCGGGTCGACGGGCTGATCGCCGCCGACGTCGACGCCGCCGCGCTGATCGCCGTGACCCGACCTGCCCGCGCACCCGCCACGGCGGATCTCGGGGTCGCTCAACCCGCGTCCCCCAGACCGGACGCGTCGTCGGCCGCGACCCGCTCGCTCAGCGCGCGGGCCTTGCGCGCGATGGCCGAGGGCGCGCGCCGCAACGGCAACCAGGCCCGCGCCGCGATCCTCTCGCTGCGCGCCGGCGATCGCGACCTCGCTCGCACCGACATCGACGCGCTCCTGACGCGGCTGGGTCGCGCGCTGGGCGATGCCGATCCCGCGCACTGGGCCGAACCACTGCTCGAGGTCGCGGCTGATGCCGCCGCGCGCTCGGTCCTGCGGCACACCGCGAGCGCGCGCCTGCTGCTCGCGCTCCAGAACGCCTGCATCGACGGCGAGCGCGAGGTCGAGGTCGTCGACGTCGCCGCGTGGCTCCGATCGCGCGGCAAGCGCACGCTGGTGCGCACGCTGCCGGCGACCCGCGAGATCCGCGTCGCCCGCCGGGTCCGCGCCGCCGCCCGCCAGTTGCCGGGCCTCGCGCTCGACGGCGACGCCCGGGTCCGCGTCACCGACACCGTCCACGCCATCGTCGATCAGGCCAACGCGCGCGTCCGCGCCCTCCTGCGCCCGGCCATCGAGACCGCGCTGGCCGAGGTCAAGCTCGTGCCGCGTCACCTGCCCGGCAAGGTGGCGCAGCGCAAGCTCGTCGACGAGCTGCTCGACAAGGCCGTCGCCGTCGGCCGGCTCTCGCTCGGCGATCTCCGCGACGCGATCGCGCACAACGATCTCAAGCTGCCCGATCTGCGGGTGACCGAGCTGGCGACCGGCGACCAGCTCCTGCGCGCCGACCGCCTGCTCGCCGCATCGCTCGACGGCGTCTACCGGCGCGGCGAGATCTACCTGCGCTTCCTGCAGAAGGTCTCGTCCGTGCTGTCGGGCACCGGCCTCGGCCGCTTGCTCTCGCTCTACCTGCTGCTGCCGCTGGTCGGCGCCTACATGATCGTCGAGGGCGCGCACCACATGGCCGCGCCGGTCGCCGGCTGGCTGGGCTACCTGCCACCGCACATCGCCTCCACGCCCGTCCTGGTCACCACGGCCGTGATCGTCTTCCTCCTGCTCCATGCGGTGTGGTTCCGCCGTGCCTCGCTCACCGCCGTTCGCGCCAGCGGGCGCGTGCTCGACGTCGCCATCGTCGACAGCGCGCGCCGGCTGTGGCGGATCCGCCAGGTGCGGCTGGCGACGCGCTGGCTGGTCCTGCCAGGCCTGCCGGCGGTCGTCGCCGCCTGGCTGGTTCCCGGGGTCGCCGGCTGGATCGTCGCCGGGGCTCTCTTCACCGCGGCCGCGGTCGTGATCAACGCGTCGGTCGTGGAGGAGGTCGTGAGCGACTGGCTGGTGCGCTCGAGCCGCCACCTCGCTCGCCGCATCATCCCGGGGCTGGTCCGGTACTCGCTCGACCTGTTCTCCTATCTGGTCGAGCTCACCGCGCGCGGCATCTACCGCGTCGACGAGGCGCTGCGCTTTCGCCCCAACCAGTCGTCGGGCGTGGTCATCGTCAAGGGTGTGCTCTCGACGATCTGGTTCGCGATCGCGTACGTCCTGCGCATCTACGTGAACCTGTTGATCGAGCCGACCGTGAACCCGGTCAAGCACTTCCCGGTCGTCACCGTCGCGGCCAAGCTGATCCTTCCGTTTCTGCCCGCGATGACCACCGCCATCGCCGGTCCCATCGGCGCGATCGTCGGCCCCACGCTCGGCACGTCGTTCGCCGGCTTCACCGTGCTGGTCCTGCCCGGCATCGCCGGCTTCCTGGCCTGGGAGCTCAACAGCAACTGGAAGCTCTATCGCAATAATCGCCCCGCCCACCTCGCGCCCGAGCGGCTCGGCAGCCACGGCGAGACCATGGGCGCGCTCCTGCGCCCCGGCTTCCACTCCGGGACGCTCCCCAAGCTGTTCGCCAGGCTGCGCCGCGCCACCTGGAAGCATGATGAGCACGCCGTCGCCCGGGCCCGTGAAGGCATCCACCACGTCGAAGAGGCGGTCTGGAAGTTCACCGATCGCCAGCTGGTCTCGATGCTCAACCAGAGCTTCCTCTTCCGCGCCGCCGACGTCGCGGTGCAGCAGGTCGAGGCCACGTCCAGCCGCCTGCGCATCGAGCTGGCGTGCCCCAGCCTCGGCGCCGGTGTCGCGACCATCATGTTCGAGGAGCAATCAGGCTGGCTCGTCGCCAGTGTCCCCGAGCGCGGCTGGTTCGACGTGATCCCGGCCGACGAACGTCGGGTGCTGGAGATCGCGCTCACCGGCTTCTACAAGCTGTCCGGCATCGAGGTCGTCCGCGAGCAACTGACCAGCGTGCTCACCGCCGGCGGCCTCACCCACGTGGCCTTCGATCTGACCGAGGACCACCTGATCGTGTGGCCGAGCGCCGGCTTCGAGGTCGAGCTGGTCTACGACCTGCGCACGCCCGAGCTCGCCAGCTCCGTCCGCGGCACGTTCGACCTCCCGGTCCCGCGCCTCGCCGGCCACCACGCCATCTTCGCGCACGAGCCGGTCGCGACCGAGGCCTGGTTCTCGACCTGGGAGCGCCTCGTGCTCGGCATGGATGCCGCGCCGCTCCACCAGGGACCGCCGCTCCTCGGCTGAGCCTGCGCCGATACGAGTGGCTGTGAGCTGACCGATCACTTCAAGCGCGAGCGCAGCAGCTCGGCCAGGGCGAGCATGCCGTCGACGGTCGTGAAGATGCCGACCACCTTGTTGTTCTGCTCGACCACGACGGAGCCAGCCTTGCGCTCGGCCATGAGCGAGGCGACCTCGTCGAGCGCAGCGTCGGGACCAACGCTCAACACGTCGGAGGTCATGGCGTCCTCGACCGTGATCAGCTCGGGATTCACGTCATCGAGCGAGGTGATGATGGCGACGTCGCGGTCGGACACGACACCGACCAGGCGGTTACCGTGCATGACCGGCAAGTGGCGGACGCCGTACTCCCGCATCAGATCATGTGCCTTCTGGAGCGACTGCTCGTTGCCGATCGTGTGCGGGCAGGTCGTCATGTAACGCTGGACGGTCGGGATCGTCTTCATCCCCCTGGTAATTGCACGCACGGTGCCGCTCCGCGCCATGTGGCAACGCCTCCATACGCGCGCCGTTTGCGCGAGGTCGATGCTGGCCGGCACGGCCTGCACGGCAGGCACAGCGAACACTCGCTCGCGGTCGGCGAAGGCAACCAACGCCAGCGAGATGTGCCCCTCCACCGACGCTAACACGCTGTTTCCAGACGGCATCCCGACCGAGACGCCCCGGCAGCGGCGCCTCCGGACCTGGCCACCGCCGTCGCCAGGCCACTCCGGTGACCGTGGGCCGGCCCACAACTCGGGTTCGATCTCGTGGTCTTACCAAGCGGCCCGGCTGGCGCGAGGCGTGCTTACGGCGCGCGTCATGATTCGCACCGCCGTGAAGTTCATCAGCATCGCGAGCCTCGCGATGGGCGCCAGCGCCTGTCTCGACGAGGGTAGCCTCAAGCCCGACCAGGACGACATCAAGCAGGAGCCGGATGGCAAGGATGACGCCTGGGGTCCCAACGATGCGCCGAGCATCTTCACCGCCGACCTCGAGTACGCCATCGCCAAGCTGCCCATGACCGGCGAAGCCGCCGCCATCCCGTGGGCCAGCAGCTACTGGCCGGTGTACCAGGACAGCATCAACTACAAGTGGGACGGCGCGACCAGCGAGTCGACGTCGGCCAAGTACGGTCGCGCGTTCGGCGTCACCGGCGTCGAGACCGCGGTCTCGGCCAACCACGGCATCGACGACAACCGTTCGCGCACGGCGTGCACGACCAACGCGCAGTGCGACAGCAAGATCGGCGAACAGTGCGCGATCCGCGACGGCCAGAGCTCGGGCCACTGCATCCCGACGTGGTGGGGCATCTGCCACGCCTGGGCGCCGGCCGCGATGCTCGTGCCCGAGCCCAAGTACCCGGTGACGCGCAACGGCGTCACGTTCAAGGTCAACGACATCAAGGCGCTCGTGACGCTGGCGCACAACAGCACCAGCAGCAAGTTCGTCTCGCTGCGCTGCAACGTCGACGCCAGCTCCGCCAACGGCATCAACTTCGACAACTACGGTCGGCCGCTGCAGGTCGAGTGCGATGACACCAACGCGGCCACGTATCACGTGCTGCTCACCAACTACCTCGGCATGCGCAAGCTCTCGTTCGTCGAGGATCGCACCTACGACGACGAGGTGTGGAACCAGCCGCTGCGCGGCTATCGCATCACCAAGCAGGCGCCGATCGACGCGGCCACGGCCAACCGGCTGGTCGGCGTGACGTCGACGGGCGGCACCACGGTCAACCGGAGCGGCACCGTCGCCGCCAACGCCTGGTCGCACCAGGGCACGTTCCCGGTGACCGCTGGCACCCAGGCCACGGTGGTCATGACTGGTACCAACGACGCGGACCTCTACGTCAACTTCGGCTCGCAGCCGACCGCCTCGACCTACGCCTGCCGCCCCTACGCCGGCAGCTCGGACGAGCGCTGCGACCTCACCGTTCCCGCCGGCGCGACGCAGATGTTCGTCTCGGTCAACGGCTACAGCCCGACCAACACCTTCAACCTCGCCATCACCACCGGCGGCTCGGCGCCGAGCGATTACCAGTTCAACCCGCTCGCCCGCACGTTCTACGACGTCGCCCTCGAGGTCGACTACATCGGCGAGTCGGCGTCGAACGTCGACGGCAACCTGGCCTCGACCATCGACCGCTACACCCACCTCGACAAGTACACCTACGTGCTCGAGGTCGACGCCGCGGGCAAGATCATCGGCGGTGAGTGGACGGGCGAGTCGAAGGTCAATCACCCTGACTTCCTCTGGCTCCCCACCGGCGTGCGCGGCAGCTCGGTGGCCGGCGGCAAGATCACCTACGCCAACGTCAAGTCGCTGCTCGACGAGTCGCTCATCGCGCCCGGCGGCGGCGGTGGTGGCGGCGAGGTCAAGACGGTCAACGACACCGGCACCCTCACCAAGGGCACCTGGAAGCACCTCGGTCCGTTCAACGTGGGCGCGGGCCAGAACCTGACCGCGACGCTCACCGGCACCGGCGACGTCGACCTCTACGTGCGCAAGGCCGGAACGCCGAGCCTCACCAGCTACGACTGCCGCCCCTACGCGAACGGCTCGAGCGAGGCCTGCACCCTCGTCGGCCCCGGCGCGGTGTACGTCTCGATCAACGGCTACGCGACCAGCAGCACCTACCAGCTCGCCATCCGGTACACCGAGGGTGGTGGCAGCGGCCCGGCCGAGCCGCCGCCGGCGACCGTCACCCACATCAACACCTCGGGCAGCGTCACCCAGGGCGAGATGAAGGCGTACTCGCTCGACGTCATCGCCGGCCGCAAGATCGTCGTGCGCACCACGTCGTCGGCCGACGTCGACCTCTACGTCCAGATGGGCGTGGCTCCGACCACGGGCGCGTACCTCTACCGCGGCTACACCGACTCGGGCAACGAGACCATCACGCTGACTCCGGCGTCGAGCGGCAAGCTCCACATCGGCGTCCACGGCTACGCCGCCGGCAGCTTCACGCTGCGCACCGCCGAGAACTGAGCGGCGAAGCGCGCCGCGCGGTCACTTCGCCTTCGACCGCTTCTGCACGCTCTTGAACACCGGCCTGGCGGCCTTGCCGTCGGCCGGTTTCGTCTTTTTGGACATGACCTGGGTCGAAGCGGAATCGGCGGCGACGTTGTGGACGGTGTCGGCCCCGCTGCTCTCGTGGACCCGCTCGGCGGGCGCGGCCTCGGCGCGCGCGATGAAGTCGCGGATCGCCGCGGCGTCGGGCGGGCGGGCGTCGCTGTTGGCCCGCACGTCGAGCGCCTCGGCGTAGTAGCTGCGCCGCAGCTTGCGATCGAGCTTCGCGAGCAAGCGCGGGTTCTCGAACACGTCGACGGCGACCACCTCGCCGTTGATCGCGACCGCGTAGCCGACCAGCCTGCCCCTCGCTGGTGACGGCACGCTGGCGAGCGCGCGATCGAAGTGTTGCTCCCACGTGGCAACCGACTCGCCGGTCTGCTGGGCGGCGCTGTGGCGGTAGGTCTCGGTCGGGTTCGAGGTCTGGCGCTTGGCGTTCTTGTCCGCGACCTCCCTCCACACCGTGTCCTGCCCGTCGAAGTTCGCCTTCTCGCGCAGGCTCGAGTGGGCGAGGACGCCGGCGGTGGTGAAGCCGGCCTGGCCGCCGCCCCAGCGCCCGTGCTCGACGCAGAACACCGGGATGGTCTCGGTGGCCGCCGCGGTGACGATCGTGTTCTTGCCGATGATGCGGTCCTGCTTGCCCCCGATCACGACCTCGCCCGAGAGCAGGAACAGCGGCAGCCTGGCGCGATTGGCGAGCGTGAGCGAGTTGACCGGGCCCTGCTCGTCGATCGCCACCAGCCCCTGCGCCATGGCCTCGTCGAGCACGAGGTACTCCTCGCTCGACGTCTCGCCGCTCGCCACGATCGGCACCAGGGTCAGGCTCTGGAACCGGATCGGGGCCAGCAGCACGTTGCCGTCGCCGAGGTCGCCGTGGACCTCGAACCGAGCGAGCGCCCCGACCGGTGCCTGCTCACCCGCACCACACGCCGCCGCGACGCACCCGAACAACACGACCGAGGTCTTCCACATGGTGTCCTCCGCCGAAAGGAAGACACGCGCCTCGGACTCGAGTCGTAACGAGTAGGTAAGACGGACTCAGGGTTGGCAAGAGCGAACGTGGCCGAACTCGTGTCCGCTTGACGCTCACAAGCGTCGACATCGGTCTCGAACCAGTCGTGCCGATCAGACCCTTCGCTGCGCTGTTGATCATCGTCGTCGCGTGCACCGGTCCAGCCCCCAGATTCACCGACGCAGGGATCACGGACGCCTCGCTGCCGACCGACGCGGCGACGGCGCTCGATGCCGGCGATGACGCCGCTGCCGCAGCCGGTCGCCCCGGGCAAGCCACCGTCAGCGGCGCCGTGAAGGCCCGCAGTCCTGGCTACACCCTCTACGGCACGCTGCGCAGCGGAGATGGATCGAGTGTTTCGCCGAGTTACCAGCGCCGCGGTGGCGTCACCGGCGCGACCCAGCCCTGAACGTCCGAGGAGAGACTCATGCATTCCACGACTCGATCGATCCTCGTGGCCGCCGCGTTCGCGGCGGTGATCTCGACCTCGCCGGCGCACGCCGGTCAGGCCGACGTCCCGACGCTGATGACCCAGACCGGGCGGCTCTTCGACAGCGGCGAGCAGCCCGTCACCGGCACCCGCACGATGGTGTTCGCGCTCTACGATCTACCCAGCGGCGGCGGCGCGAGCTGGACCGAGACCCACAGCGTCACCTTCGACGACGGCTACTTCATCGTCCAGCTGGGCAACGCGAGCAGCCTTCCGTTGATGGACGGTATGCCCAAGTTCCTTGGCATCCGGGTCGCCGATGACCCCGAGATGACGCCGCGCGAGGAGCTGGTCAGCGTGCCGTACGCGCTCGTCGCCGGAGATGTGGTGGGCGCGATCCACCCGGCCGAGGTCTACATCGGCAACCTTCGCGTGATCGATGCGAACGGGCGCTGGGTCGGTGACCCGACGGGGCTTGTCGGTCCGCAGGGTCCGATGGGCGCGGCGGGTCCGCAGGGTCCGATGGGCGCAGCGGGTCCGCAGGGTCCGATGGGCGCAGCGGGTCCGCAGGGTCCGATGGGCGCGCCGGGCGCAGCAGGTCCTGTCGGTCCCGTCGGTGCCGTCGGTCCGGAGGGACCACGAGGTCTGCAGGGTCTCATCGGCAACACCGGTCCAGCTGGTGCCATGGGTCCGGCTGGTCCGACGGGTCTGACGGGTCTCGCTGGCCCGATCGGACCGACGGGACCTGCAGGAGCAGCAGGTGCGGCTGGCTCGATCGGGCCCACGGGCCCAGCGGGTCCCGCGGGTCTCGTCGGTCCAGCGGGCCCCGCGGGTGTCGCCGGTCCCGTTGGCCCTCGCGGCCTGCAGGGGCTGACCGGCGACGTCGGCCCGGCCGGGCCAGCGGGCGCGACCGGCAACACCGGCCCGCAAGGTCTACCCGGCGCGACCGGCAACACCGGCCCGCAAGGTCTACCCGGCGCGACCGGCAACACCGGCCCGCAAGGTCTACAGGGCCCGCAAGGGCCGCAGGGCCCGCAAGGCCCACAGGGCCCACAGGGCCCGACGAGCGTCGCGCAATGTCCGCCGAACATGGTCCGCATCAACCTCCCCACGTCGACCCTCTGCGTCTGGCCTGGCGGCACCGCCGACCACGACACGGCAGTGTTCGCTTGCTACAACCTCAACTTCGGCGCCACGCCGACCCGGCTCTGTTCCGTCGAGCAGTATCGGGTTGCCGCCTGCTACACGGGACAGGTCGGCCAGGCGGCCGCCGTCTGGCACGCGGATCCGCTCGGTGGCCAGAGTGGCATGTTCGCGGCCTCGACCGGATGCACCGCCCAGACCGTCCAGCCGCGCTACTTCAGCGATCCGGCGAGCGTGTACTGCTGTGTCGAATGGATGAACTACTGACGGCTCGACCCGCAGCGATCGGGCGGTCGAGTTGAACCCGCCGCGATTTCTTCGCTCACGGTGGCCGCCGTTGGTCTCCAGCCAGCCATGTCCAAGTCGATCTTCCTCCTCTCTGCCTTCGTGGCGCTGACCTCCACCCTCGCGTGCAGCGACGACCGGCCGCGCCCCGGCGAGGCGCTGACGCCCGAGCGCGTCGACGAGCTTTGCGCCGCGACCTGCGAGTTCGGCGTCGCCTGCGATCCCGACGAGTTCGGCGCCACCATGGCCGAGTGCCGAACCGAGTGCGATCCGATCGCCTCGCTCTACCGCGCCGATGTCTTCGAAGACCTCGCCGCCTGCCTCACCGAAGCGACCTGTTCCCAGTGGCTCTCGGATCGCGACCGCTGCGACCACGTCGTTGACGAGACAACGCCGACGCCGGCCGGCGAGTCCTACCTCGCGTCATGCGCCGCGGTGGTGGCGCGTTGCTCGGGTCCCGACAGCGAGCCCTGCGAACCGATCATGGGGCGGATCCTGAACGATCAGATCCTCGGCGAGTTCACCGCGTGCTTCAACGCCGACAGCTGCGACGAGATGGAGCGCTGCTCGCTGGCGGTGACGCGCAAGTACAACCTCGACGACTGACGGCGGATAGGGGCTCGACGGCTCGAGCATCTAGTCCTGCGGCGCGAGCGCGTACAGCACGCCGTGGTGCGTGTCGTAGGTGAGGATCCCGCCGCTGGTGAGATCGACCTTCAGGCGCGGTGTCTGGAACACGCCGCCGTCGAGCCGGGCGCCCGCCTTGCGCAGCGCGGCGAGGATGGCCTCGCCGTCGATCTCGCCGAGCGAGACGCCACCCTTGCCGTCGAGACGCGCGCGGATCCAGCGCGAGCGGTCGCCGAGCACGATCGACTGGTGCTTGACCTCGGCCGTGCCGTGGCCCCACTGGTCGGGGCCGACGTAGGAGACCACGCTGCTGTCCTCGAGCGCGGCGAACCAGATGTCGCCGTTGGCGAGGACGATCGGGCCCGAGACCGAGACGCCCTTGGTCGGCAGGTCCATGCGGAGCAGTGGCGCGATGGCGCCACCGTCGCGGGAGATGCGCCAGAAGGCGCCGTTGGAGTAGAACACCCAGCCGCCGGTGAAGTCGGGCGCGCCCCACGTGGTCAACGCTTCGATCGTCGGGGTCGGCCCCTTGCCGCCACCCGCAAAGCGGGAGACGTCGATCTCCTGCAGGCTCCACGCCCCGCCGCTGTGACGTAGATAGAGGACCCGCGGCCAGCTTCCCGCCCGCGGGATGAACAGCCAGGCGTCGCCTTGCGGCGTCGGTCGCAGGACCGAGGTGGCCTGCCAGTTGAAGGGTTGCTCGAAGGTCAGCTTGGGGAGGATCGGCTCGGCCTTGCCGGTGCCGCCGCGCCAGACGAAGTAGGACGTGTAGCCCTTGAAGGCGTCGCCGAAGATGGCGGCCCGGCCTCCAACGAACAGATTGCCGCCCAGGTCGGCGTCGAGGCTCTCGAACTCGCTGGTCCGCAACGCCGAGCCGCTGGCGTCGCGGAAGCCGGTCGCCCCCAGCACCGCCGCCTCGAAGGCGGTGTGATCGATCGCGGTCAGCGCCCGCTTGCTGCCGCCACCAGCGTAGGTCGACACCGCGTCGGTCCTGACCGCGTCGTACTCCCTGGAGTCGTAGACGTAGGCGTTGCCCCGACCGTCGCGGGTGAAGTGGAACCCGAACGAGGTCATCGCGCTCGCGCGTGGGTTGTACTGGGCCCAGGTGAGCTGGAACGGCACCGGCGCGAGCTTCGGAGACTCTCCGACCGACGCGACGTAGGCCGTCGAGCCCACGGCGGTCGTGTACGACGTGCTGCCGGCGCCGGTGGGCACGCCGACCGACGGTGCGGTCGGGGCGGCGATGACCTGCGTCTCCTTGGCGACGACCGCGGTGGCCACCAGCTTGAACGACGGCGTGCTGGTGGCGAGGGCGACGACGAGCTGGCCGCGGCCGCCGACGTCGTAGAGATAGTAGAGCGCGTTCATCACGTCGCCAGCCGCGCCGCGGGTCTGGCGGAACTGGCTGACGAACGCGACGCCGGCGCGGGTCGTGCCCAGCTCGGGCTGCGCCGGCAGGGCCTTCACCAGCGTCCGCCCCTGGGTGCTCGCGTCGATCCCGCGCACCAGCACGTCGGCGAGGCTACCACCGCCGAGGTCGATCGTCGGCATCACGAGCACGGCGGCGTCGGCCACGCCCTCAAGCGACGCCGCCAGCATCCCCCCGTCGATCGCGCTCCGCCAGGAACCTTTGAGGTCGAGGATGAGCCGATCGTGGGTCAAGCGCACGGTGCCCGCCGCCGGCGGCGCCAGCGTGGGCGCAGCAGGGGCTGGCGCCGCGATCGGGGCCGATTCCTCGACCTTGGCAGCGCCGGCACCTGCGGCATCGTGGACGCTGGTCCCGCTGGGCGACTTCTTCTTGCACGCACCGGCGAACAACGCCACGACCGTCAGCAACGCCCATCCGCGCGTGCTCATGCTCGCAAGGTTACCATGGCAATCACGTGCGTCGCCGTACGCCTCGCGCTCTTACGTCAACGAGAAGGTGGCGTTCACGCCCGACGAGCTGGCCAAGGTCAACGCTCGCTCGGACTCCACGTCGGAGGAGAAGGAGTCCCTCGACCGTCACGACGTACTGAAGCCTGAGGCGGTGCCCGGGCGCGAACCAGTCAGGCGGGCCGGACCAGCCGGTACTCGAGAGGCGTCGTGCGGCCCCGGACCTGGATCTCCTCCCGCGCACCCTCGGTGACGCCATCGCGACTCGCGGAGATCGCCATGCTCGCCGCGATCGCCCCCGGGGCACACGCCGCGGCAAGACGGCGTGCGATCGCGATCCCGTCGCCCAGGATCCGCCCCCCGAGCCGTACCAGCTCACAGCGATGGAGCCCGAGCTGAAGCCGACCGTCGGCCTCGTGCCACGAACCGCGCAGAGCGATCGCAGCCGCCAGGCCCGCGCCTTCCGCCGCGAACGTGATCACGGCCTCGGTGCCGTCGATCAGCTGGACGAAGCCTCCTGCGCGCGCCGCTCGAAAGACGCAGGCATCGAGGCGCCGCACCTCCTCGTCGAGCTCGTCGGCGACATCGACGCCCACCGGAACGATTCTCCCGCGCGGGGCGACGTCGACCACGAGCACGTCGTACGTGTCCCGGCGCCGCGTCGCGGTGGCGAACACGCGCACGCGCTCGGCATGGCCCTCGAGCGAGAACAGCCCGAGCTCTTCCGCGGGGGCGTCTGGCCCGAGAGCCTCGACCACGGCTCCTGCGAGGTGGATCGTGCCGGGCGCGGCGGCGGTGCGTAGTGCGTGGCCGAGCTCGAGCACGTCCTGGCTCGGCACATCCCGGCGAACCCCGCTACAGGCGCCGATGGCGAGCACCAGGCGCACATCAGGTTCCGCATCGAGCCATCGGGTCGCGGTTTGATACGCGGACCTCGCGTCCCTGAAGGTCCGCACCACGGTCTCGCTGGTGAGCACGACGCGAAGGTCGGTCTCGGCGGGGGGCGGCAACACGTCGGAGTGACCATCGAGCTCGAGGATCACCGATCCGCGGAGGTCGGCCGCGATCCGGACCAGCCCGGCGTGGAGCTTCCCGCCGTCGATGTGCTCGCAGCCGACGAACCTGATCCTGCACGCCCCCGGCCAGCCCGGTCCGCCCGCCTGGACGGCGTCCCAGAACGCATCGAGGTTGCGGCCGAACCCGCTGGGCAGCATCTGGGTGAGCCTCACGTATCGGTCCCAGACCTCACTCCTGGTGGTCATGCCCGTGCCATCGATGACGAACACGACCGGCAGCCGCTTGAGCCGCAACCGGAACCGCGGGTCGCGTGACGCCAGCGTCAGCTCGTCACCATCTTCGAGCTCGACCGACTCGTCGAAGACGTGATCGCCGCGCCGAAAGGTCCCGCTCGCCCACAGGTCTCGGGCCGTTGCGCGGCCGTCGCCGAGCTCGATCGCGAGCTCCCCTCGCCACCCCGCGTCCTCGGGCGCGTCACCCTGAAGCCGAAGCACGATCCACCATCCACCGCGAATCTCCTCGACGAAGATCCCGTACGGTTTGGAGCGCGTGGGCTCGAACAGGCACGCGCCATCCTGGAGCTGGTGGCCGCGGACATCGCGATCACCGAAGCGTTCGATCCGCGCAATCCCCGCTCCATCGATCTCGATGCCGAGCTCGACCACGACATCCTCGGCTTCATCGTCGTGGTGGTCGGTGATCACGAACCACGACAGGAGCCAGCCTCGCGAGTCCATCGAGCGCAATCCCCTACCAGTTTCGAGCCATGTTGAAGTTCCCGCTATCGCTGCCCAGCGTCCACGTCCCGGTGAACATCTGGCCTGTCCACGTGCCCGTCATCGAGCCGGTTCCGGGATTCCCGTTCGTACACGTCAGCGCGATCGAGATCGACGCCGCATCGAACGAGCCGCCGGTGACGTTCACCAGCGCAGGGTTGCCCAGGGACTGCGCCAGCACAGGACCCAGCTCCGTCGCCAGGAGCTGCGCGTTCAGGCCGTCGCCGACCTGCGCCGTGCATTGCTCGCCCAGCGTGGCGGGCGTGTTGGTCAGATGCCAGCTGCACGGTTCGAAGAAGATCGGGCCGTTGCCGCAGAGGGACGTGTTGTCGCTCCCGCTGAAACAGCCGCGCGCGCAGTCGACCACGGCCTGGGCCTCGCTCTGCGTCGCGTTGGGGTGATAACACGCGCCTTGCCGCATCACCGTCCAGCCCTGCGCGGTGCAGCACCCGGCCATGCACGAGCTGTTGTGGAAGTTCGCCGCCGACGGCGTGCCGACACAGGTCGAGTAGCACCGGACGTACTGTGGAAACGACGTCGTCAGCTTCGCGCGGCACGTCGTGCCGAACGCGGAGCAGCACAGCTCGGGCACCTGCGAGCCCGAGCACTGCCGGAAACACGCCTGGTTCACGGTGCAGCCACCACTCGACGGCGACGGGACCACTGCCCACTGCGAGAAGTGGGTGATGTACGAGGTCGCGCGGTCGCGCGCGCCGTCGACGAGCGTCCAGCCGGTGGTCACCCACTGGCTGTTGCTCCACGTCGCCACCGCCAGCTCGTTCTCCGGCAGCCCCCCCAGGCGTGCGGCGTCGTAGGGCACCGTCAGCGCCACCGGCACCGCGAACGTCGTGGCGTCGGGCAAGAGCTCGAACACGTCGCCGACGGTGCCCATGCCCATCCCGTTCCCCGCGTACACGACGGTGATCATCGTGTCGGTCGCCAGCGCCCCCGGTGGAATCACCAGCGTGACCCCGCCGGGTGTGGCCAGGGTTCCGCCGGCGCTGCCGATCGTCATCGAGACCGTCGCTGCGTCGGCCGGCGGCGCATCGATCGCGAATGCGTCGCTGGTCGCCGCGTCGCTGGCCGCCGCGTCGCCGCCGTTCGCGCGCGCGTCGACGGCGTCGTGACGCCCGCCTCCGCCGCCACACGCGACCACGAACCCGCACAGGACCACGGTCGTTGCCCTCATCCCTTCATCATAATCGGGAAGAGGCTGCGCGTGAGAAACGTTCACGCGCACGACCATGCTAGTCGTCGTCGATCGACATGTCAGCCGACAAGAACGATGACAGCTCCAAGCCTACCCGTGCGCCGAGCCGGCGCGATCTGCTGAAGCTTGCCGGCGTCGCCGGCGCGGCCGCGCTGACCGGGCCGACGTTGCTCGGCACCCGCAAGGCGCGGGCGTCGAACCTCGGCATCGTCGCGAGGCCGATCGTCCGCGAGGCCATCGTGATCGGTAGCGGCTTCGGCGGAGCGATCAGCGCCCTGCGCCTCGTCGAGCACGGGGTCGAAACGCTGATGCTCGAGAAGGGCAAGCGCTGGGTACGCACGCCCGGCGTCGACACCTTCTCGCCCTACATCTACCCGGACGGTCGCAGCACCTGGCTCAACCACAAGACGGTGGTTCCGCTGGGGCCGCCGCTGCCGATCCCTCGGCACACGGGCGTGCTCGAAGGGCATGACTTCGGCAACCTCCAGGTGCTCACGGGCGCGGCCTACGGCGGCGGATCGATCGTCTACGGCGGTCTGTACGTGAAGCCGCCTCGGCACCTGTTCGAGCGAGTGTTCCCGGCCCAGGTGTCCTACGCCGACATGGACCGCTACTACCAGCGCGTCGATGCCAAGGTCGGGATCAGCGCCATCCCCGACGACGTGCTGGCCTCCGAGTACCACACCCACTACCGGGTCATGGAGCGCCACTGTCAGCGGGCGGGCGTCGAGGTCGATCGCATCCGCTCGGGCACCAACTGGAACATCGTCCGCCAGGAGCTGGCCGGCACGATCGCCCCGTCGGTCATCCACGGCGAGGCGATCTACGGCGTCGAGAGCGGCGCGAAGAAGACGCTCGACAACAGCTACCTCGCGGAGGCCGAGGCTACCGGCCTGTTCGAAGCACGGACCTTGCGGCAGGTGACCGACATCGCCCAGGCCGACGACGGCTCCTACCTGGTCTTCGTCGAGCGCATCGACGAGCGCGGCCGCGTCGCGGAAGAGGAGACCTACGCCTGCACGTACCTGTTCCTTTCGGCGGGCTCGATCGGCTCCAGCAAGCTGCTGGTCCGGGCCAAGGCCACCGGCCTCTTGCCGGATCTGAACGAGCACGTGGGCAAGGGCTGGGGCAACAACGGCAACGTCTACGCCTTGCGCACGCTGATCCCCGAATCGACCGGACGGTGGCAAGGCGGGCCGCCGGCCTCGGCGATCAAGGACTACGACAACCCGATCGCGCCGCTGTACATCGAGCACCCGCAGCTGCCGCTCGGCCTCGATCTCCACTACCTCCTCTACTTCGGCATGGGCATCCACGACACCCGGGGCCAGTTCGCCTACAACCGCTGGACGGACCAGGTGTCGCTGCAGTGGCCTCGGTTCTCCAACGATCAGGACACGGTCAACCGCGCGATGATGCACACCATGCGGCGGCTCAACCAGGCCAACGGCGGCACCACGAGCTGGCTCATCGGCGGCCCCAAGGGCTACCGCGACGATGCTGTCTACCACCCACTCGGCGGAGCGGTTTTGGGCAAGGCCTGTGACTACTACGGGCGGGTCAAGAACTACGAGCGACTCTACGTCAACGACAGCGCCCTGATTCCTGGTTTCACCGGCTGCGCCAACCCGGCGTTCACCGTCGCGGCGCTGGCCGAGCGCAACATCGAGCGAATCGTCGCCGAGGATCTGTAACGAGCGGGGCCGTCGCTAGATCGGCCCGAAGTCGTACTCGATGGAAGACACGAACACGACGTCGCCGCCGCCCTCGAAGCAGACCTTCTCGACGACGTCGCTGGAGTCGCCGCGCTGCCCGTGCGACGAACAGCACGTCTTGGTGCACGTGATGTCGAGCTCGTCGATGTCGCCGTTGCCCTTGCCGATGTGGGCGACGAACCCCGGCCAACCGTAGACGTACGTCGGCGCCGCGTTGTCCTGGGGGCCCCACGCGATGCTGGTGATCTTGATCGGGTTGCGGGGGTGGATGTAGGGCTCGAGGCCGTCGACCTTGCCCTTGCGGGCCGCCTTGATCAGCGCCTTGGTCGCCTGCTTCAGGTCCGTCTTCTCGGCGGTGATCCCGTCCTGCAGCGCGACGAACCGCGGGTCGGTCAGCCGCGCCTTCCACTCGTGGTCGGTCTTCGCCTTGAGCAGCACGGCGTCGCAAGCGCGGCAATCGGGCACCTTGAACTGCGACAGCACGGCGAACGCCTTGTCAGCCTGGTCGCTCGAGCTGTAGACGCACGCGAGGTTGAACCGGGCGCGCAGGTTGCCCGGGTCAGCCTTGACCGCGTCGATGTACCCCGCCTCGGCGGCCGGCCAGTCCTTCTTCTTGTGCGCCGCGTAGCCGACGTTGTTCAGGTCGACGCTCTTCTTGATCGTCTCCTCGTCAGCCTCTGCCAGCGACAGCGGCGGCAGGTCGCCGAGCGGTGACGCGTCCGCGGCAGCGACCCCGGCGCCCCCCGACGCCGAGCCGGAAGCCGCGGCCGATCCGGATCCGGAGGCGGAGCCGGAAGCGACGACGGACCCGGATCCGGACGCGGAGCCGGAACCCCCGGCGGAACCGGTGCCGCCGATGCCGGACGCCTCCGTGTCCTCCTTCTTCCCCCCGCACCCTCCCACGAGCACAGCCACGGCCAGCGCGAGCCCTCCCCGGTTCCTCATCCCCCGATCGTATACCCAACCGAACAGCTCGCGGCGGAGTCAGTCATCCGGGCTGGGAGAGCTGGTCTCGCTGCGGTCCGAGCCGAGTCAACACGTCGTACGCCGCCGCCTTGTACAAGGTGCCGAGGGTCGGAAAGTTGAACACGGTGCGGAGGAAGTACTCGATCGTTCCGCGGAAGTGCATGCAGGCCTGACCGATGTGGATCAGCTCCTCGGCGGTCTCGCCGACGATGTGGACGCCGAGCAGCTCGCGACTGTTCGCGTCGCAGACGATCTTGAGCAGCCCGGAGGGGTCGCCGATCATCCGCCCCCGGTCCTGCTGTGCGTAGGAGGCGCGGCCGATCGCGTAGGGCCGCCCCGACGCCGCCACCTGCTCCTCGGTCTGCCCGACCATCGAGACGCTCGGGATCGTGTAGATCCCGTAGGGAAGGAGCGGATAGGGCATGGTCGCCTCGAGGGTCAACGTGTCGGCGCGACCAGCGTGCTCGGCCTCGAAGTGGAAGGCTGCGGCGACCGCGACCCGGCCCTGCTCCATGCTGGTCGAGGCGAGCGCCGGGAAGCCGATCACGTCGCCCGCGGCGTAGATGTGGGGGACGCTGGTGCCGAACAGTTCGTCGACCACGGGCCGGCCGTTCTTGCCGGTCGCGACGCCGATCCGGTCGAGGCCGAGCTGGTCGGTGTTGGCGATCCGCCCGCCCGAGAAGAGCAGCGCCTCGGAACGGACCGTCACGCCGCCATCGGTCTCGACCTCGATCTCCCCTGGGCCGTACACCCGGCAGGCCGCGACCTGGTGCCCGAGATGGGTGCGCATGCCGCGCTCGCACAGCTCGCGCAGCAGCCGGTCGTGGACCTCGGCGTCGAGGAAGCCGAGCACACGCGGACGACCGTCGATCAGGGTGACGTCGACGCCGAGGGCCTGAAAGATCGACGCGTATTCGGTGCCGATGACCCCGGCGCCGACCACGGTCAGCGTCCGCGGGAGCCGCTCCATCCCGAGGATGGTGTCGGAACAGTGGATGCCGGGCTCGCCGAACGGGATGAACGCCGGCCGATGCGGGCGCGAGCCGGTCGCGATCAGGATGACGTCGGCGCTGACCGTGGCCCGGTCGTCGATCCGCAGCCGGTGCGCGTCCTCGAAGCGCGCAGTCCCGTGCAACACGGTGACGCCATGGCGCGCCAGGTTGTCCGTGATGCGCTCGGCGTGGACGTCGCAGAGCGAATCGCAGGCGTGGAGGAAGCTGTCCATCCGCATCGGCTGGCCGGGCGCGACCCGGAACAGGTCGCCGAGCCGCTGCCGTGCGCCACTGTAGGACAGCGCCGCCTCGCGCAGCACCTTCGACGGCAGGCCCGCCTTGCGACATTCGCCGCCGAGTTCGGGCCAGCGCTCGACCACCGCGACCCGCTTGCCGAAGTAAGCGGCCTTCACCGCCGCCTTCTCACCGGCCGGTCCGGATCCAATCACGAGCAGATCGAAGTCGTGCTGCATCGAACCTCACGATCCCACGGTTTCGAGAACGACACCAAGGCGACGCTGTCGCACCCGCCTCGGCCGATCCCCTCGACGACCCCGAGGCGGCCTTCGGGCGGTTAGCTGCTACAAGTGTCGCTCATGTCCTCGCATCCGACCGATTTTCAAGGCTCCGTCATCGACGCACTTCGCGAAGCCATCGAACGCGACGTGCCCGATGCCCGCGCCACCGTGACCGGCGGCGGTGGCCACTTCACCATCGACGTCATCTCGCCCATCTTCGCCGGCAAGTCGATGCTCGAGAGCCAGCGCTTGGTGTACCGCGCGATCGCCCACCTGATGAAGGGCGACCTGGCTCCCGTACACGCCGTCGACAGTCTCACCACCCGAACGCCCGACGCAGCGTGATCGGAGAGGTGGGAGCGGCCGCTGCTGAGTCGAGCGTCTAGCTCAAGCGGCCTTCTTCATATGGGTTTCGTGCGAATAGTCCGCCCGTAAGCCATCACCGCCGCACACGTACGGTCCTGGACGTAGTTCTCCTCTTGCGACTCGATTCGATTTACGCTGAGCGTAGAGGGGCGCGATGCAGCTTGCTTTGGATGCTTCCGATCTCGACCCGTTGAGCCAGTCCCAGAGGGACGCCGTGCTGACGTCGCTGTTCATCGCGCTGATCGCCGACGGTGAGCCTTCGCCGGAGGAGCTGGCGCAGTTCGAGCAGTCCGTCGCGGCGCTGCCATGGGGCATGGAGCGCGCGCAACTCCAGCTGCTGACCCGCGCGACGGTCGAGCGTCTCCGCGCCGCGGACGACGACGGAAAGCGCGCGTTCGTGAAGGAGCTCGCCGAGCATATCCCCGGCGCCGCGCTGCGCGAGAAGGTCGTGTTCGACATGGCCTCGGTCATGGCCGCCGATCAGGTCGCGACCGGTGCCGAGCGGAGCACGGTGGGAGCGTTCGTGCTGGCCTTCGGTCTCGATTCGCAGGCGGTGATGGAGAAGATCAAGGCGCGGCTGCCGAACGTCGACAAGGCCGCAACGCTCGGCGTGAGGCTCGAGTCTGCCGATGTCGAAGCGCTCGACGACTCGCAGAAGGTCGCCGTGATCGAGGCGCTCATCACGGGCGTGCTCGCCGACGGCAGGGCCACCGAGGTCGAGCTCGGCTGGTTCCGGACCGTCGTCGCGCGCCTGCCTTGGGGCATGGAGCCGCCGGTTCTCGACGCCACGATCAAGGGCGCCGCCCAGCGCGTCTCGACGCTGAAGAGCCCCGCCGAGATCTCGGACTTCATCGTCGGCCTCGCGACGCGCCTCCCGTCCCAGCTTCTCCGCGAGAAGGTCCTCTACACCGTCGCCACGATCATGTCCGCCGAACGAGCCCTGAACGACCTCGAGCAGAACACGCTCGGCGCGCTCGTCCTGGCCTTCGGCATCACCAGCGACCGCGTCCGCGTCATCAAGGAAGCCGTCACCGGCCGGTCCACGCCTGCGCCGCCGACCTCGGGGACGTGAGCCGCACGGACGCTGCCAGGTCTGCAGTGACGAGGGCGCTCGGCACCGGGCGCCGAGCACGACGTGGTCGAGGTCTTCACCCGCGACGGCCGATCAGCGGCCCTCCTCGCGGACCGCCTCGACCATGTCGGCGGCGGTGGGGGCGCCCGGCGCGCGCACGTGGGCGTGCCCCCAGGCTGGATCCTCGTCGAGCATCGCCGCGACCCAGGCCGCCAGCGACACGGTGGCGCCGGTCTCGCGATCGATGAAGGTCTCCCGCCACCAGGCCCGGCCGAACATCCACTGGTGAACGCTGGTGTCGTGAACGACGAACGCCTTCACGCCCTCGTAGTGGTCGAACACGTCGGCGACCAGGTCGTCGGTGGCGGCAACGACCGCGGCCTCGGCGGCGGCGCGCTGGCTGGCGGTGGGGAGCGCCGGGCTGAGGAGGCGACGGCAGTCGTTCGCGAACGCAAAGAACGAGGCCGTCGCGTAGCTGTCGCGGTCGCTGACCACGAGCGCCATGCGGCTGCCCGGGTGCGGGGCGCCGGCCACGCCGCGAGCGTAACCATCGAACAGCCAGCGCAGGCGCAGGCTGATCCACGAGTCGGCGTTCCACGGGCAGTCCTCGCCCGGGCAGCCGTCGACCACCGGGAACGAGCGGTCCATGCGCCACAGGTTCTTGATCCGCGCGCTGCCACACCCGGCCACGTGCTCATCGGGATAGAGCGGCCCGGCGTCGCTGATGAGGTAGGTGCGCTCGGGCCCGAACACGTCGGCGAAGCGTTGGAAGTTGAGGAGCGCGCCGATGCCACCCGCGCTGTTGCCGGTCACCAGCACCTTGTCGAAGTCGGTGCCAACCAGCGCGAGCATCGCGGCGAGCGAGTGCTGGAGGTTCTGGCTGCCGAGGAAGCGACTGGAGCCGGCGCCGATCTCGATGGGCGTGGCGTTCAGCCCGGCGTACCAGTCACCGGAGCAATAGGGAATGTAGACCTTGGTCCAGTCGGCGAACGGGTTGGCGGGATCGCCATCGAGCACGCCGAACCACGGTCCTGCCTCCGGCGTGCGTGGCCGCCAGCGCGCGTCGACGTCGGTCGTCGCGCCGTCGACGGCACAGCTATCGAGGTGCGCGCACAGCTTCTGATTCCAGGCCTGCTCGCTGAACCGCGATCGGTTGAGCGACTCGACACACCCGGCATTCAGGCACGCGCCGCCGCCCTGCATGAACACCAGCAGCTTGTCGGTCCGCGGTCGGCCGTCGGGCCCGGTGGGGATCTGGAAGGCGATGCCCGTGCTCGAGCCGTCGCGGCACACGGTGCGGGGAAGACCGACCCAGCGCCACCCGGCGATCGCGGGCGACGATGTTAGCTGGCCGACGTCGGGCAGCGGCGGATCGACTTGTGGCTGGGCTGGGCCGTCGTAGATGTGAGCGGGGTCGGCGTCCTTGAGGCCGCATCCCGCGACGGCGGCGGTGACGGCGAGGGTGAGCAGCGAGAGGGTGCGCATGGCGAGGCTCCTTCACGGTGGGATGGTGGGGGTGCTTCCTTGATAGCGGCCGCACCGCGCCGGGTCACTGCTCGCGCCGGCCAGTCCACGGATCCGCCGCGGCCACGGCGGCAAACCTCCCACCGTTGCCAGTGACGTGGTGCACAAGGTGTCGGTCGACGATCTGGTAAGACACCAGACGCTCGATGTCGGACCTGACCTGCCAGATCTCGGTGCGCATCATCGGTTTCGTCAGCCAGGCGATGATCGACGTCGGCGTCCCGGCGGCGCCGCTGCGCGACTGGCTGGCGGCACGTGGGGTCGACGTGCGCGTGACCAACGCGCGTGTGCCGTGGTCGCTCTATCGCGACCTCTGGGCATGGGCCGAGGTGCACCACGCCGATCGTGCGCTTGGCATCCGGGTCGCGGAGGCGATCCCGTTCGGTGCGCGCGAGCTGTGGGACTACCTCCTGCGCAGCGCGGCCACGTTCGGCGAGGTCGCCCGCCGCTTCTGCGAGCTCGCCCGCATCTTCGACGAGGCGCTGATCCCCACGGTCGAGCAACGCGGCGAGGACGCCTGGCTGGTCGCGGCCCTCGCGCCGGGCCACACGCCGGGGTTCGCCATGAGCGACTACGGCATGGCGCGCCTGCTCGGGACGATCCGCGATCTCGCCGCCGAGCCGCTGGCGCCCAGCCGAGTGCACTTGCGCCGCCCGCGCCCGCGCGACACCGCGAGCCACGACGCGTTCTTCCGCTGCCCGATCGCGTACGGCCAGGCGGAGAACGCGCTGGTGGTGCCCGCGGCGTTGATGGAGCGCCAGCTGCCCGCCGCCGATGCCGGGCTCCACCAGGCGCTGCTCGAGCACTCGCGCGCCTCGCTCGAGCAGACCGCGCCGGCGCCACCGCGGCTGGGCGCGCGCGTCGACCAGGTCGTGCGCGAGCTGATCGCGAGCGGCCACGACCCGGGGCAGGAGGTGGTCGCCCGGCGGCTCGGTCACAGCACGCGCTCGCTCCGACGCGGCCTGGCCGACGAGGCGACGTCGTTCGCCGGCATCGTGCAGCACGTGCGCCGCGCGCTTTCGCAGGCCTACCTCCTCGATGGGCAGCGGACCGACGACGTCGCCGCTCGCCTCGGCTATGCGTCAGCCGAGGCGTTCCTCCGCGCGTTTCGCCGGTGGACTGGCACTGGCCCGCGGGCATGGCTCGACGCGCAGCGCGGCTCGTGATGGCCGCGTAGCGACGCGCGCTCGGTGGGCTCACCACACGCCTGGCACCCGCCGCCAGCACACGCTGTGCGAAGTCCTCGTAGCGATCTCGAGAGCGGTGCGCTGGCCCGGCAGCCGTGACGCCGCTCGGCCCGGCATGACGGTGGCCGGCGCGGGGGCGCGCCCGGGCGTTGGTGTGCAGCGGCAGCGGCGGCGGCGGCCGGACGCGGCTAAGCTCGGCGCGCATGACCGGCACCGACTCGACGCCCACACCCCCAAAAGTCCGACGCAGTCTCGGCAGCCGCGCCCTCGACACGATCGAGCGCATCGGCAACAAGCTGCCCGATCCGGCGCTGCTGTTCGTGTTCGCGTTGCTGATCGTCTGGGTGGTGTCGGCGCTGCTCGACGGCCACGGCTTCGCGGTCCCGTCGAAGGACGGGCCGCAGGCGCGGGCGGTGCAGAGCCAGCTGTCCGGCGGCGGGATCACGACCTTCCTCGGCGACATGGTCACCACCTTCACCAGCTTCCACCCTCTCGGCGTGGTGCTGGTCGCGATGCTGGGGGTCGGCGTCGCCGAGCACTCGGGCTTCATCAACGCCGGCCTCAAGCGGCTCATCGCCCTCACCCACCGCTCCCTGCTCACGCCGATGTTGATCTTCGTCGCGATCGTCAGCCACACCGCCGCCGACGCCGGCTACGTCCTGGTCATCCCCCTGGGCGCCGCGATGTTCTACGCCGCCGGTCGCCACCCGCTCGCCGGGATCGCCGCCGCGTTCGCCGGTGTGTCGGGCGGCTTCAGCGCCAACCCGATCCCGTCGAGTCTCGATCCCCTGCTCCAGGGCCTGACCCAGCAGGCCGCCGCCATCATCGATCCGGCGTACGTGGTCAACCCGCTGTGCAACTGGTTCTTCACCGGGTTCTCGACGCTGCTCATCATCGGGCTCGGCTGGTTCATCACCGACCGGATCATCGAGCCGCGGCTCGCCCGGACCACGGTCGACGGTGACCCAGGCGACATGCCGAAGATGGACGAGATGACCGACGCCGAGCGCCGCGGCCTGCGCTGGGGTGGGGTGGCGATGCTGCTCGGGCTCGCCGTGCTGGTGCTGGTGGTCTGGCCCGCCGATTCGCCGTTCCGCGGCGGGCCGGCCAGCGAGCTCACCCACAAGGATGCGCCGCTGATGAAGTCGATCGTGCCGCTCATCTTCCTGCTGTTCTTGTTGCCGGGCGTGGTTCACGGCTTCGCGGCCGGGACCTTCACCAGCCACCGCGACGTCGTGAAGGCCATGGCGAAGGCCATGAGCGGCATGGGCTACTACCTGGTGATGGCGTTCTTCGCCTCACTGTTCATCTACTCGTTCAACAAGAGCCAGCTCGGCGCGCTGCTCGCCGTCGAGGGCGCCGGGGCGCTGCAGTCGGCGGCGCTGCCGGCGCCGGTGACCATCGTCGCGATCATCTTCCTCACCGCCTCCGTGAACCTGCTGATCGGCTCGGCCAGCGCCAAGTGGGCGCTCTTGGCGCCGATCTTCGTGCCGATGCTGATGCAGCTCGGGCTGTCGCCGGAGCTGACCCAGGCCGCCTACCGCGTGGGCGACTCGACCACCAACATCATCACCCCGCTGATGC
>SXGT01396284.1_pt1 | contig 30770 bp, 26 predicted proteins | sample 3176221 | NCBI WGS metagenome assembly SXGT01 (sample SAMN11356862, study PRJNA531348) | freshwater metagenome | isolation source: freshwater sample F1-120 | place: China: Fuxian Lake, Yuxi | collected 2017-12-25
CTTGCTCCATTTCGAGCGTTTTACTATGAAAGAGAGGTACCCAAAGGCAACGGAATTCGCTTTTCCCCGATAGCTCAATGGTAGAGCGAGCGGCTGTTAACCGCTAGGTTCTAGGTTCGAGTCCTAGTCGGGGAGCTTTTTGGATTTTCTACGAGCTGGCGAGACACGCCAGTTACCTGACGACGCCGAGAGGTTGCCTCTCGGCGTCTCGCGTTTCCGTCGCGAAAATAGCGGCCTTCCCACGGTCCTCGCCTTGATGCCGGCGTTCTCTGTTTCGACGGAGAGCATTCGGGGTGCGAGCGTAAACCCTGGGTTTACGCTCGCACCCCGAATGAAACGACTTAAAACTCTCGAACTCTCTGGTAATCATGTTCGCACCGGTTACCATCACTCTTACGTCCGAGAGTTCGAACTCAATGGGAATGGCATAGGCCCGTGGGTTGAAAGAAAGCGGAAAATCGCGTACTTTTGAAGAGGTAGAGAGCAAAAATGAAAGGCGGAACATGCCATGTCCAATCCACGCCGCGACCGCATTCTGGAATGTATTTCGATCAACCCGAAGGTTTGCTTCGGCAAGCCGGTCATCAAGGGAACGCGTATCTGGGTTTCGCTGATCCTTGATCTCCTTGCAAGCGGCGACAGCGTGGAAGCAATAATAAAGGACTACCCGCACATCACTCAAGAGGATGTGTTGGCCTGCATCGCCTACGGCGCTGAGGCGGCCGACGAAAGATTCATTGAGGTTCCGATCACCGGTGCCACGTGAAATTCAAGCTCGACGAGAACTTCGGCCAATCCGTCCTTGACGTCTTCAAACGGCGCGGCTTCGATTGCCACACCGTTCACGAAGAAGGTCTGATCGGCGCCGAAGATCCCGACGTGCTCGCGGCGGCCGTGGCGGAAGACCGAATTCTCGTTACTCTTGATCGCGACTTCATGAACGTTCTGATCTACCCGCCTGAAGCAACCGCTGGCGTTGCCGTCGTTCAGCTTGGCAAACGAATGTCGCGAGCATTACTTGCCACAGTTATCGATTCTTTTCTCACCGCGTGGGAGCAGAAGCTGATCCGCGGCAAGTTGTGGATCATCGAGCCGGGGCGCATCCGCGAACACCGCACCGACGATGATGACGACGCCGATCTGGGCAGAGCTCGATGACCGCGAAAGGGTGAGTGCGCTTCCCAAGGTAGTGAAATGCGTCGAGTTTGACCCCGACAAGAACACGCTCTGGCTTTCGTTCCATTCCGGCGCCGTGGGCGTCGTGAGTGGAATCTTGGCCGCACGAAAGCCTGATGCCCGCTAAGATCTGGTTGCGAATCACCACGTCGTATTGATGTCCTGCGTTCACTCAGACACGGTAAAAACCACGGTTTCGCGATCATCGCTGTTAACCAGCCGGTGTCGGCCATGTCAGGGCGATTTTGAGCTTTCACTCCCCGAGCGACCAAACCCTCCACACGGGTAACCAGAAAACGCCGAGAGCCAGCGCGCTCGGCGTTTGTTCGTTTTCCGCTTTTCCCCCAAGGACTTGCGTCAATTCCTCGCTGCGGGCGGCGCTCTCTGCTGCGACCGAGATTTCACACAAATCGACCGAAATCGCCAGGGTTCCTCTCGGGGGCCTTGTTTTCGCAACAAAACTCTCGGAGTCTCTGGTTACCAGGTGGCCCCGAGTTACCGGCCGGGTCCTCTCCGGGTCCGAGAAGGACTCATACTCGAACCGTCGGTGCCTTGGCTTAGATTTGAAGCACAGCCAACGGATCTTCAGCGCCATCTCGGTGGCAAGGGCCTTCCGGAACGAAGGAATGAATTTCGGAACATGGCGAGCGCGGCCACGCCTGGTACAATCACGACAACGAGGGAGTCGATTCCGTGAGCGAAAATCTGCTCGCTGTTGCCGAGTTGATCCAGCAGGCCCGCGCCGGTGATCGGCAAGCGCTGGAGTCGCTGCTTCAGCGCTATCGAGAATATGTGCGGCTTCTCGTGCGTTGTCGGGCCCGGGGGCGTTTGCGAGCGCGCGTGGACGGTTCGGACTTCGTTCAGGAGACACTGCTACGGGCAGCCCGGAATATTCAGCAGTTTCAGGGCACAGGTGAGGAAGAATGGTGCGGCTGGCTGGCACGGATCGCGGAGAACGAGGTGGTTCACCAGATGCGCCACCACCTCGGAGCAGCCAAAAGGGCCGCATCGCGCGAGCAGTCGGTTGCGGAGCCGGATGACTCCGCCGAGGGTGCGTCGCGCCTGGAACGCTGGTTCACCAAGGCGCAAACCTCGCCCAGTCTGGCAGCCATCCGCAAGGAACGTTCCCTCCTGCTTGCCGACGCGCTGGCGCGCTTGCCCGATGACTACCGCGAAGTTCTGATCCTACGCCATCTGGAAGGCTTCGACTTTCCGGAAGTCGCCAAGCGGATGAAACGCTCTGCCGGGGCCGTTCGCGTGCTGTGGACGCGCGCACTCAAGAAGCTGCGTGAGGGACTGCAAGACGGGCCACAAATCGATTAGAGGTTTACCCATGGCTGATTCCGGGAACCACGAGAAGCCGGCGAACGACCTGGAAATTGCCGCCATCTTGGATTGCTATCATCAGGAACTTCACGGTGGAGACGATCCTGACCCGGAGGCGTGTCTTGTTGCGCACCCTCTGTTGGCAGCCGAGTTGGCCGACTGCCTGCAAGGACTCGCCGCGATGGAAGAATTGCGGAACGCTCTGAATGTGGCCCCTCCACCGGCGCCCTTCGCGCCGCGGTCGCTGGGCGATTTTCAGCTGGTACGGGAGATCGGCGGAGGTGGCATGGGCGTCGTCTACGAGGCGATCGACACGCGATTGAATCGCACCGTTGCGATCAAGAGGATCAAGGCAGGGATTCTCGCCGATGGCGAGGAGCTTGAGATGTTTCGTAAGGAGGCGCGCGCGGCTGCGGCATTGCAACACCCGAACATCGTGCAACTCCACGAGGTCGGCGAACAGGATGGTCAACCCTATCTCGTGCTGGAGTACGTGGACGGAGGCAGCCTCGACGCGAAGCTTGCTGGCACGCCGATCAACCCAATGGAGGCGGCGCAATTGCTGGCAACGCTGGCGCAGGCTATGCAGTATGCGCACGAGCATGGCATCGTCCATCGCGACCTGAAGCCTGCCAATGTCCTGTTGACGCGCAACGGTATTCCCAAAATCACCGACTTCGGCCTTGCCAAGCACCTCCATGCCGACCGGGGAGAAACGCAGAGCGGGACTATCAAGGGGACGGCCTCGTACATGGCCTTTGAACAGGCGCGTGGTCTAACACGGGAGATCAGCCCAGTGACGGACGTGTATGCGCTGGGTGCGATCCTTTATGAGACACTCACGGGCCGGCCGCCGTTTCGTGGCGCGACGGTATTCGACACACTTATGCAGGTCACTTCTTTGGAACCGGTGCCGCCGATGCGCCTGCAGCCGATGGTCCCTCGCGATCTGGAGACCATCTGTCTGAAATGCTTGCAAAAAGATCCACACAAACGTTATAGCTCCGCGAAGGACCTTGCTGATGAACTTGGCCGTTTTCTGCGGCATGAGCCGATTCACGCGCGGCCTGTTGGTATCGTCGGCCGTGTGTTTCGGTGGTGTCGCCGCAATCCCGTCGTGGCCGCATTACTGAGCGTAGCGGCGGCGCTGACCGCTCTCGTCGTAGTGCTAATTGTTCTGCGATTCGTCGATAGGTCCGGTCGGCGTGACCGAATCCTGGCCGACAACGTCTTTGCCGCCAACCATTTGGCCAACACCATTCTGGTGGAGTTTTGGAGACTTGCAGAGGCGGTGGACCAGACCGCGAGCGATCCGCGGCTGTGTGAATTGTTGAAAAAGAAAGATCGCAAGGGCTTGCAGGCTTTTTTCGAAGAAGTGTATCGGAAAGATCCAGAACGGAAAATCATCGGCGTGAGCGCCAAGTCCGCCTTTCACACCTGGCACGTGGTAGACGCGAAGGGCATCCTGCTGGCAGACGCCCCGCCACCGGAAAAGGACGTCTTCGGCATTGACTTCAAAGGCCGTGATTATTTTGTAGGGGCGCTGCGTCACACGGGGGACACCGGCCGGGCTCGCATTCACGTGTCGCGGGCTTATGAGTCCCTGAACGACCGCCTGTTCAAGATCACCCTGTCTGCGGTCGTATACGATGGCCCGGACAGCAAGAGCCCTGTGCTGGGTGTAGTATCGGCCACACTGCCGACTAACGCAACCCTGGGTTCCGTGCAGTTGGACGATCCGGAACGCACCGCTGTCCTGGTAGGCCGGCGCGATACGAACCCACACGACCAGGTGCCGCCTCTCGTGGACCCGCCGCCCGTCTACCTCGTCCTTGTCCATCCGGCGTATGGTGAGTTACCGGACTACGGACAAGGCAAAAAGGCGGTCCGTATGCCCGAGGAAATGCTTCGTCTGGCGCCGAAACATCGGGCCGAGGATAAAGATGAATTTGCGCCGAAGCCGCGCTCGATCCTCGATGCCGCGGAAGGGCGCCATGATGCCTACGAAGATCCCCTGGGGGAAGTGTACCCCACCAAATACGCCGGCCGCTGGCTGGCGGGCTTCGCTCCGGTGGGCAATATGGAGTTGGTTGTGATCGTCCAACAGCGGCGCGAAGAGCTCTGGCCCCTCTGGTATTGGCCGTTGTTAGGACTAGTGATGCTGCTGGCCGCGAGCTTGGCTGCAATCGCTTTTTGGCGTGTGCGTTATCGGCCCCGTACGGTGACAACGCAAGCGATGGCGGCCACTCCGACCGTCACGTTCGTCACTGGCTCGCCGCCGCATGAGGTTTCTCGCTGACATCCAGTTGGTGGAAGGACAACCATTCGTGTTTGCGCATCGCGAGGTATGCTTCGACTCGGAGAGCCGGATACCAGGTTCGTAGCGTTGCCGCTGCGGCCTGGAGGTCCCTGGTCTGCGTCAGCAAGCACTCGCGTGGCGACCGCCGCAGTCGGTGGCTGTACCACGCGCACGCATGATGGGTGATGAGCACGATTCGGTCCAGCTCGTGTTTCTGCACCAGAAAGTCGAGTTGGACGCGGGCGGTCCGGACCACTGCGGGCTCCCCAACAGACGCAGCAATCCAAGCCGGGCCGCCGGGAACCGCCCAGCGGTCGTAGCGCGGGATCAGTAGATGCCGATGGCAGAATTCGTCAAAGGCATCGCCCCAGCGCCCGTCGCTGCAATACATCGCGAGTGCGCCGATCCGCTCGGAGTGCCATTTTTCCATGGCGTGGTAGGTCGCGATCGGCAGATCGGGCCCCAAATCGATGGTTAACTCACTGAGCCCGAGGTGTGATTCGAAGGACGGAATGGCCATTTGATTATCCTCCTCCACAGCCGCCGCACCCGCCGCCGCCACCACCGCCACAACCACCGCCGCCCCCGCCACATCCACCCCCGCTACTGTCGCCACCGCCGACAGCTTGGGTCGGCGGCGCGAATCTGTCTCGCAACCCGATCAGACTCTCGTGGGTCAAGGCGCCAATGCCGAAGAGGGCAAAGGCTCGCGACAATTCCGAGCCTGCCAACCCTTCCGGTCGAGTCTGGACAGAAGGCATCAGGGCGGCGTTGTCTTCCCGCAATCGGGCAAGCAAAAGATTGCCGCGCCGGCTGCGAAAAGGCCGCCATGCGAAGCCAATCAGCGCCACGCCGAGAAACACCATCAAGGCAATGAGGAATCCCACCGGTTTCTCGCGCGCCATGCCCACGCAAAGTTTGACAACGCCGAGCTCCAGCACCATCAATATCACGAGCAACGGCCACAATCGAACGCTCCACGCTTGTTCGGCGTTGACGAGCAGCCCCTGTTCTTCGAGCTGTGTCCGGATGGCATTGGTTGCGTCACTTGTTGGCCCAACCAGCTTCGCCAGCTCTCGTGCGGGATTCTCTGCAACCTCGGCATGGACGGCCGATTCGAGTGGGTGCGCAGCACTCGGCAATGGCCCCCGGACAGTCAGCTCTCCCGTAGCAGCATCCAGGCTCAAGCACTTGTCATGAACAAGTCTGGCAACCGCGGCATGGACCGCCACCGTTTGTCCCCCGGCAAGATATGCGATCTCACTTGACGAGAGCGGCGCGGACATAGTCGTGTCTCCGGCCGGTTGCCGCAAGATCCAACGCAGCATCGCCGCTACCAGCACGGCCACCCCAGCCAGGATGAGGTAAAACACCAGAAACTCAGGGCCCGGCAGGTCAAGGGGGTTCATCGAATGACTCCTTCCGAAAGGTTCGCTTAGGCAAACGTCACGGACTCTACCCCTGTAGAAGCGTTTCCGCGTGCAAGTGTTACACATGATTTGTGTGAATTGATGCCAACGTGCGTTCCGTGCTGAGGGGCGATACACCTGAAGGTTTTTCTTTGGTCACCACTTCGTTTTGGTGGGAAATCACGAACTCGGTATCGCCTTCGGCATTGAAGAATGAAATGTCCTCCACAAACTTCGAGAGGCTGATTGCATTCCACTTGCCGAGGCTCACGTCCCTGATCAAGACGGGAAAGGGGTGGACTACCCCTCACTCGCAGTTCCATCGAAAATCGGTAAACGATCTCAGGCATTACCGCCATGCGAATCGGCCAGGCACACCTTGCCGATCCACGCCGATACTATTCCCCGCTTGGACGATTTTCGCGAGATGGCTCAGGATCCGAAGCAACGGTGTCGCTTTGAGAGGCTGCTGTACCTGACCGCCCAGCGTGGCGACGCCGACCTCGTGGCCGAGCGGCTCTGCTGGGGAATCGACCCCAATTGCAGGTTTTCAAAGGGCCGCACACCGCAAATCGCCAACGTGGGCGGTTCCTGCCCCAGCGTGGCAACGGTGCGGGCCTTGCTAAAGCACGGGGCTATAGACAGGCGGGACGGTCGCTCCCAAGTCACGGCACTACTGTTCAGTCGCGATCTTCCAGGTCCTCGTGCTCCTACTGTCGATGTGGAGGGAACTGAATATCGGGCACTGGCACATCCCGAGCGTGACAGATCGGCGACGATACCTCTGGCCGCAGCCAGCGAGGTGGGGGTCGGGTCAGCGTGGCGCAATAGAGCACACCATGGACCACTTTCGCACAGCATTGGCCATGGCGCGTTTTCAGGTTCACATAATGTCCAATTGGCTTGAAACTTGCTCCAAATGTTATTCGCACGGCAACCATCGATTCAGCAATAATGGCCTGGCACGTTTCAGGCTGCCGAAAATGAATTCGCGAGCCAGCCGAGTACGCCCGAGACAGAGTTACCAATCTCACATTTAGGAGGCTACCCATGAAAAGCGTTCTCTGCAGCATGACCGTTTTCACGCTGGCCTTGATCCCATTCAGCGTATCCGGGCAAGACAAGAAAAATGACAAGGACGAGGTCCTCGCCGAGATGATGCGGAAAAAGCTCAAGAGCGCTCATCTCGTACTGGACGGTGTTGCGATCGGCGATTTCAAGAAAATCGCGACTGGCGGCGAGGAATTGATCCGGTTGGCGAAGTCGGAGACTTGGCAGCTTATCCGTTCGCCGCATTACGAAAGGCACAGTGCTGATTTCGTCCGGGCCGCCGAAAGCCTGGTAAAGAAAGCGAAGGAAAAGAACATGGACGGAGCGGCTTTGGCCTATGTCGACATGACGCTGAGCTGCGTCCGGTGCCATCAATACGTACGTGAGCATCGGCGCGACGTTCGGCTCTATCCGGAATTTTTGCCAGGACCTAGTCGGAATATCGCTCACGTCCACGCCGAAAGTGTGGCACCGGCTGGACGATACTGATTCATCAGTTCGGCCAAGAGGCGCAAGCGAGAGGACACCGAAAGGAATCGCCTTTCGAGGCCGTTCATGGCGCGGCGGGGCGTGGCTTTGGAGAAGGCAGGGACGCGGAAGCTGTTCCGCATCGGTCTTCGGAGGGTTTTCCACTCCCTTTTTCTTGACAGGCGATTCACCGCACACGACCAGGAAACCCATCAACAGGGCCATGACCCCGCAACGAAACACCAGGATGGTTGCACTCCTTCATGGAGGGGCCTTACTTCCCTGCGCCTTCCTTTTTCATCATCGCCTTGTACTCGCCAGCTTCGCGGCGTTCGAGCCTGCCGCGCATGCGGAAGACGTGGGTGTCCAGTTGCGGCGCCAGGTCCTTTTGCGGATCGCCGGCCAGATGATACAGCTTGTACGTCGTCGTCTTGCCGTACTCGACAACCAGCTTCCAGGCGCCTTCCTCGATTGATTGGGTACCGGTGCGCGCGGGCAGCTCGATCGTCGTTTGTTTCTTGAGGAGGGCCCAGAACTTCTCGTCGCCGGTGCTGAGATCGTCCTTGGTTACGGGGTCGAGGAGGACATTGTCTTTCGGCTTGCCTTGCGGGCCGTCGAACATAACCGCCTTATCCTTCGGGCTCTTGGATACGGCGGTGTTGCCGGCGACGATTGCGGTACCGATGGAATTCTTGACGGTGATCGCGCTCCCTTGAAAGTTGCGTATCACGTTATCGACGACAGTGATCTTGCAGCCGGAGCTGTTGACGAGATTGCGATAGCCGTCCACCTGGTTGCCGATGACGGTGAGGTCGGCTTTTCCCCAACCCCAGATGGCCGAGCCGCTCTTGCCGCCGCCTTCCATCCGGTTGCCTCGAATGCGGGCGGTGCCGTCGACGAGGATGCCGGCGACGCCGCCACCTTTGAGTTGGTTGCCGACGATCAGGGCCGCCGAGCCTTCTCGAACAGCGATGAGTGGAGGCATGCCGCCCGTGCGTTCTAGCACGTTATCCATGATGTAGGCGATCGAGCCGGTACGCAGGCCGATGGCGACGAGGCTATTGTCCAGGCACTTGTTGTGCATGAGCATGACGACCGCGCCGTGGCGGGCGCCGATGCCGACGGCGCGGTTCTCCTTGCACTCGTTGCCCTCGATCAGGCAGAAGGCGCGTTCGCGCGAGCCGATGCCGGCGAGGTCGTTCTTGTAGCAGCGGTTCCCCTTGATGATTGGCATCGCTCCTTCGCGCGAACCGATTCCGGCGAGCCTGTTTTCGTAGCAATCGTTGTCGACGATAAGGGCCTTGGCGCCGAGCCGGCAGCCGATGCCCGCCATTTCGTTGCGGTAGCACTTGTTGCCTCGGATGATCGGCTCGGCGCCGTCGCGCGAACCGATGCCGGCCATCTCGTTCTCGTAGCATTCGTTGCCTTCAATGATCGGTTTGGCGCCGTCGCGGCTGCCGATGCCGGCCATCTTGTTCCTATAGCATTGGTTGAAGCGGATCGTCGGCGCGGCGCCGTTGCGTGAGCCGATGCCCGCCATTTCGTTCTCGTAGCATTCGTTGCCTTCAATACTGCCCTTGGCGCCGTCGCGGGAGCCGATGCCGGCCATCCGCTTCTTGTAGCAGCGCTTGTGGCGCATGATGGGCGCCGCGCCGTCGCGGCTGCCGATGCCCGCCATCTCGTTGCCATAGCACTCGTTGTCTTCGATGATCGGATTGGTCCGCTTCATGCGCACGCCGATGCCGGCTCGGCGATTGTTGTAGCACTTGTTGCCGCGCACAAGTGGTGTGGCCCCCTCGCGGATGCCGATGCCGGCGCGGACGTTGTCGAAGGACTCGTTATTGATGATGGTGGCCTTGGAGTTGCGATTGCCAATGCCGCCGCGAAGGTTGTTGAAGCATATGTTTGACTCGATAGAAGGCGTGGCGCCGTCGGCGATGCCGATCCCGCCCCCCATATTGCGATAGACGATGTTCCTGTTGATGCGCGAGTTGTTGTTTTTTCCCGAGCACCCGATGCCGGCGTGGCCGTTGTCGTGGACGATGCAAAATTGCACGGTGGCAGTGACGCCGGGAACACCTACCGCGGGCACAGCCTCCTTGACGCCAACGGCGCCTCGCTCGTCGGGGAGCAGTTCGCCGCCGGTCGCGTAATGGAAATCGTAATCCTTTTGATCGAAAGCGCCGGCGCGCGTGACGCTGAAGCCGTCGAGGACGGAACCCTCGGCCATGAGGACGGCCGGACCCTTGGCGTTGGCGCCGGCGTGTTCGATGATCGTCGCCTCGGCGCGTTTCAGGCCGCGCTTGGCGGGCGTGTCGTCGCCAGCACTCTTGAGCGTCACGCCGTTCTTGAGGCGGATCTGTTCGCGATAGGCGCCGGCGTCAACCAGCACGGTATCGCCCGGCGTGGCGGCGTCGAGTGCGGCCTGAATGGTCTTGAAATCCTTCGGCACCTGTAAGGTAGCCGCCCGGCCAGGGTTGGCGGTCCAGACAAGCACCAGAATCAGCGCGACGAATCGTGACGGCAACATGGCAGGCGTTCCCCCTTCTTTGGGCAAGACGATCCAGGCTGTGGCGGTCGGATCAACGAAAGGCGGCGGTCATCTTGTTCAGCAGCTGGGCCATCTGCTTTCGTTCGGCGAATGAATGATGGGCAACCAGAATTTTATGTTGGCGTCGCTCGACACGCCAGTGTATTAAGGGGTGTGAACCTCCTGGCCTCATAAAGGATTCAACCCGTGCGATTCACCACCAGAAGTTTTGTCCTGGGCGCAGCGATTCTCTTGGCGTGCGCAAGCGTGACTCAGACTCAGCCGGCTAGCAAGGATCGGCCGAAGTCCGCATTCGTATTCCGCGACACGGCCGAGGAGACGGGGCTTTGGCCTCACGTTGCAGGGATCGCCGGCCACGGCGCCGGCTGGGGGGATGTGGATGGCGATGGCTGGCCCGAACTTTTTGTCGGCACCTTCGGCGGCGCGCCCTATGGATCGAAGCCGCACCAGTTCTTTCGCAACGTCAAAGGCAAGTTCAAACTCGATGATCAAAAGCATCTGCAGATTATCGGCAGAGCCAGCGGCGCCGTCTTTGCCGATTTCGACAACGACGGCAAATTGGACCTCTACCTGACCCATCACGCCATCGACGGCAAACCCTACAAGATTCCAACCTTCAGCACGCCGAATTTCCTGTTTCGCAATGACGGCAACGGCAAGTTCACCGACGTCTCGACTGGCTCCGGAGTCTGCCCAGCCGATTTCCCGGCACGCAGCGTGGCGCTTCTCGACTTTGACGGCGACGGCCTCCTCGATCTTCTGGTCGGAGAGTGCTTCTTTCAAGGCGGCAAAAGCCGCTCACGCCTCTTTCGAAACCTCGGTGCCTTCAAGTTCCAGGATGTCACTCGCGCCGTCGGTTTGCCCGAAAACGTCACCGGCTTCGGCGTCGCAGCCGCCGACGTCAACGCCGACGGCTGGCCCGATATCTTCCTCGCTGGCCGTTTCGGCGGCAACCGCCTCTTCCTCAATGACGGTCGCGGCCGCTTTCGCGAGCTACCGGCCTCGCATGCCAACTTCGCCTGGCAGTACAAGGATAGCCCTGAAGACACCCCCTGTGGTGTCTGCTTCGGCGATGTGAACCGCGATGGCCTGCTGGATATGGTCATCGGACCGCATACCGATCGGCCCTGGTACACCGGCGGCGTCCCCGCCAGGCTCTACCTGAACCGCGGCGTCGGCGCCGACAAATTGCCCCGCTTCGAGGATGTTACCGAAAAGGTTGGCCTCAAACCTCTCCCCATGAAGGCCCCACACGTCGAGATTCAGGATTTCGACAACGACGGCTGGCCCGATGTCTATGTAAGCATGGTGCAATTCGCCGCCGGAAAGCCGCATCCGGTCATCTTCAAAAACCTCGGCGCGAAAGACGGCCTGCCTCGCTTTCATGCCGATGCACTCACAGTCAATGATTTTCCGACCGCCGCGGACCGGAAGGAAGCCGATGTAACGACGCTCTTCGACAAGATGGTGCGCGAGAAAAAGGTGATCTACATGGCCAACGGGCCCACCGCGGACTTTGACCGTGATGGCCGACTCGACATCTTCCTGGGCAATTGGTGGGTCAATTCACGCTCGCTTCTCTTACGCAATGAAACGCCGTCGGGCAGCTGGCTTCAGGTCGCCGTCAAGGGCTCCAAGGGAGTCAATCGCATGGGCATCGGCTCGCAAATCCGCATTTACCAACCCGGCATGCTGGGGCAAGCGGCCGCCTTGCTGGGTATGCGCGAGATCTCCGTCGGCTACGGCTACGGGTCAGGCCAGGAAGCCGTTGCTCATTTCGGCCTGGGAAAAGTGGCGATATGCGACATCGAAGTCGTCTTGCCGCATGGCAAAGGGAGTCTGCAACGCAAAGGGGTAAAGGCAAATCAACGAATCTCCATCGGCGATTGAAAAAAAGATGGGGCAATCGATTGAACTCTATTTCTGGCTTTTCCGGTTCAAGCATCCGTAGGCCTAAAACCTTTCCTCCATGAAATCCGCGTGCCGTACTTTCAGCACAGCCTCGACGGATCGTTCAAACGCGGCCACGTAACGGATTGGCAAATGCCATGTGAAGATCACTTGATCAAAACACGAAAGGATGCAGAAATTCAGACTGGCAAACTTCGCGACAAACGAGCATACTGTCTTTATGGCTTCCGGTATCTGAATGAGTGCTGGTAACCATCAACTAAGAAGGTCGGATGCCTGTTTTCACTCTCCAAGGGTTGCGGGCGAGGACCTCGTAAAGCTTGGCTGTTGGAGAAACGATAAGATGCTGATGGCTACGCGACTGTTGCTGGGTTTGCTGTGCTCGTTGTGGGCGGCCGGTCCTTCATTGCGCGCGGCTGATGCCACCATGCCAGCGGATCCTCGCTTCAGTCGGCATGTCGTGCCGCTCTTCAGTCGGCTTGGCTGCAATTCGGGCGCATGTCACGGCGCAGTCAAGGGACAGAACGGCTTCCGCCTGACGCTCTTCGGTGCCGATCCCGCCCTGGATCATGCTCGGCTCGTGCGCGAATTTGGCGGCCGACGGTTGAACTTTCAAGATCCCGATGCGAGCCTCCTGCTTCGCAAGGCCACTGGTCAGATTTCGCACGAGGGGGGCAAGCGGATTGATGTTGCCAGCCCAGAATACAACCTCCTGCGCAAATGGATCGGTGGGGGCGCTTCGCTCGATCGGCCTGAATTCTCGGCTGGGCCTCGCTTGACCGTTCTGCCGGGCAGCACGACGATGAAGCGAGGCGAAACCACTCGTCTTCAGGTGACAGCCGTCTTTTCGGATTTCACAACGGAAGACGTGACGGCGTTTTGCAGTTTCGAATCGCGTGATACCGCAGTCGCCCAGGTCGATGGCCAGGGCCAGGTGAAAGCGATCGACTTCGGTAATACGATCGTCATCGCTCGCTATCGTGGCGACCCCATCATGGCGCAGATTCTTATCCCAGCCGAGGCAACGGGGGACTTCGCGGAATTCAAGGAACACAACTACATCGATCGGCATATCATCGCCCGGCTGAAAAGCCTCAACATCCAACCGGCCGACTTGTGCGACGATGTCACGTTTCTGCGCCGAGTCAGCCTTGATATTTCCGGCGCCTTGCCGGCGCCGGAGGAAATCCGCTCATTCCTCGGCGACAAGGCTGCCGACAAACGCGCCAAGAAGATCGATGAACTCCTGAGTCGTCCCGGCTATGCCGCACTGTGGGCGACCAAGTTCAGCGATATCTTGCGGCCCAGCCAATTCGACGCCAAGAACGGGCTCAACGAGAATGCCAGTGCCCGCCGGTCGTATGAATGGCTGCGAGCTCGACTTCAAGAGAACACGCCTTACGATCAGCTTACCGAGCGCATCCTGCTTGCCACCAGCGCGGACGGCAAGCCGGCTGCGGAATGGGTGCAAGAGGTCCATGGCTACCTTGCCGAGGACGCGGCAAAGAATGCCGACCTCAAGGCCTACGGCAAACGCCGTACGCTCGATCTCTACTGGCAGCGGCCGAGTGCGGCCGGCGTCAAGGGAACCTTACAGATCGCTCATGCCTTCCTTGGTCTGCGCATGGAGTGTGCTCAGTGCCATCGCCATCCCTATGACGTTTGGCAACAGGATGACCTCCTGAGTTTCACCAATTTCTTCATGCCGATCGGGGGCGCCGGTGGTGGCAATCCTGCGTCGCCGGAAATCGTTAAGCAAGCCGACGCGCTCTCAATGCAATCGAAGCAACTGCGCGAGCAGTCCAAGAAACTTGCAGAGAAAGCCAAGGATAAATCGTTAACCAAGGAAGGCGCCGCCAAGCTCAAGGAGGAAATCAAGAACGCCAACGAAAGGGCCCAGCTTCTCGACAGCACCGCCAAGCGGCTCAAGGGGACCGAGGTGCGCGTCCTGACCAAGGCGCCATTCGCCAACGTTTCCAACACGCTTGGCAATCAGAAGTCCGAGGCGTTTCGCTTGCTAGGCGAGAAGCAAGCGATCAAGGTAGCGACGGGTGAGGATCCGCGCGCCACCGTGATGGCCTGGTTGCGGCGGCCCGACAATCCGTACTTCGCCAGGGCGATGGCCAACCGCGTCTGGGCTCACTACTTCGGCCGCGGCATCATCGATCCACCCGATAATCTGTCGCCGTTCAATCCAGCCACGCATCCGGAATTACTTGCTGAACTCTCCGCCGACTTTGCAAAAAACAGCTACGACCTGAAAAAATTGCACCGGCTCATCCTCAATAGCCGAACCTATCAGCAGAGTGCCAAGACGAATGCCAGGAGCAAGCACGACACGGCAAACTACGCGTCATTCTACCTGCGACGGTTGCCTGCGGAAGTGCTGGTCGATGCGGTCAACCATGCGACGCTCGCCAAAGAGACGTATCCGCCGGAGTTATTCGTCCCGCCGGGCGCGCTGGCGGTGGAGGTCGCGGGGAGTGTTGGCAGCGACCAGAAGAAGGCGACGCTGCATTATGCATTCCACATCTTCGGCCGACCGCTCCGCAACCCCGATGTGCAATGCGATTGCGAACGCGATGCCACGGTGACGGTGGTGCAGGCGCTATTCCTGGCGAATCATCCGACGATCCAGGCGAAGGTCGCTGCCGCCGATGGCCGTGTTGCGAAGATCGCCAAGGAGATGCCGGTCGCCAAGAAAGCAATCGAGGAGTTGTACCTGTGGACGCTGAGCCGGTCGCCAACCGAGTCTGACCAGCAAGCCTGCATGGAGTACCTGAAGACGAGCTCGTCGTACCAGCGTGGGCTCGAAGATGTAATGTGGAGTTTATTGAATACCAGGGAGTTTCAGTTGAATCATTAGACCGCTTGCGGCGTAGCAGAAGGTGCTACGCCGCAAACGGCAACCTGGGGGGGCCAACCATGTTCCAAGGTTGTGAGAACTACCGCCAAACCACTCGCCGAGATTTCCTGCGTGTCGGGGGCGCCGGGCTGTTCGGCATGACGTTCGCCGACTTCTTTCGCGCCCGAGCTCAGGCTGCCGAGCAAGCGCCGCGGGCACGCAGCATGATCTTGATCTGGCTTGCCGGCGGGCCGCCGCATCAAGACATGTTTGACATGAAGCCTGATACGCCGCCTCCCTTTGGCAGCGAACTCCGGCCGACGCGCACCAATGTGCCCGGCATCGATTTCTGCGACCTGATGCCGCGGCTGGCGCAGATGGCGGATAAGTTTTCCATCCTTCGCTCCGTCGGCATCGGCAACGAACGCTGGGAACATTCCGGAGGCCTCTACTGGCTGTCCGGCAATCCACGCAATCGGACCACGGTGCAATTCCCGATGTATGGCAGCGTCCTCGCCAAGGAGCGTCCCGCTCCGCGCGGCATTCCCAGTTTCGTCGGTTTCGGGCATTACTACGACGCGGGGGATTCGGCGGGCGACCTGCGCAACAACTACCTCGGCCCCGCGTACGATCCCATGGTCTTCCAGCCCGGCAACCCTCGCGACGAGGTCGGCGCCATGCTCGTACCGCCGGCGCAGCTCGATTTGTCCGGCTTGCAGCGACGCGAAGGGCTACTGCAATCGCTCGACACCCAGATGCGCGGACTCGAAGCCTCTGAGCATCTGATTGCCGGCATGGATCGTTTTCAGCAAAGCGCCTTCGACATGCTGCGCTCGCCCCGCCTGCGCCAGGCCGCCGACCCGCGCCAGTTTCCTACGCGCTTGCACGACCGTTATGGGCGCAATTCCCAGGGCACGAGCGCCCTGGCGGCGTGTCGGCTAGTCGAAGCAGGCGTGCCGTTCGTATTCGTCCCCTGGCCGGGCTGGGACTATCATGGCAGCGTCACCAACGCGTGCAAAACGAGTTTACCGATCCTTGATGCCATGGTGTCGAGCCTCCTGCAAGATCTACACGATCGGGGCTTGCTCGAAACGACCATCGTCACCGTTCTCGGCGAGATGGGGCGCAATCGCATCTACCAGGATTCGGCGTACTCCGGCCCGCCTGGCCGCGATCACTGGGGCACGACGCAGTTCGTGCTGGTCGCCGGCGGCGGTTTTCGGCAAGGCATGGTCCTCGGGGCGACCGATCGAACCTCGCTCCGCGTCACGGACAAATACTACTCGCCCGTCAGCTACGGGCGGACTCTGTATCACCTCCTTGGCATCGACCCCGACAAGGAACTTTTCACCGCCAATGGCCGGCCGGTACGGATCATTTCCGAGGACGTGCCTTTGATTCGCGAGATCGTGTGACATTCGGTTCCTCGTTTGGCGCCCGCGTGAAGCCATGCAGGCGCTAAACGAAGAGGAGAGGTACGCATCCATGTTGAATTTCCATCAAGGCCCTTCTCGCCGCGATTTCTTCCGAGTCGGCGGCCTCTGCGCCGGCGGCCTGACGCTCGCCGACCTCCTACGACTGAAGGCGCAAGGCGCCGTCGATTCGCGCCGTTCGAACAAGGCGATTATCTTCGTGTATCTGTTCGGCGGCCCCAGCCATGTCGACACCTACGACATGAAGCCGGACGCGCCTGCCGAGTACCGCGGCGAGTTTCGACCTACGCGCACCAACGTGCCGGGATTCGATTTCTGCGAGTTGATGCCTCGCCAGGCGACCATCGCCGACAAGCTGGCGCTGGTCCGCAACATGGCGTTCAACCCGAATTTCCACGACCCCGTCGAGCTGTTCTCCGGCTTTCGCAAGCCAACCGAGGCCGGAGTGGCGATGCGTCCCGACTTTGGTTCCGTCGTCAGCCGGCTCCGCCAGCGCCGGCGTGATGATCTGCCGCCTTATGTCGCGCTCGACGAAGTCGTCGGCCAGCAATACCGCAACGGCCCCGCTTACCTCGGACTGGCGCATAAGGCCTTCATCGTACGAGGCAATCTCGACAACTTCTCCCTGAACCGCAATGTCCGCCTGGATCGGCTGCAAGAACGCACCACGCTCCTGCGGCAATTTGACGGCATGAGCCGGGAGTTGGAGACCGTCCGCGGCGATCTTGCCAGCATGGACCACTTCTCAGCGCAGGCCCTGGACATGATCACCAGCGCGCGCGTTCGCGAGGCGTTCGACGTCAGCCGCGAGCCGTTGCACCTTCGCGAACGCTACGGCAGGGGCGAAGCCGTCAGGCTCCTGCAGGCCCGTCGGCTGGTGGAAGCGGGCGTGCCGGTCGTCACCTTGACCTTCGGCAACCTGGAACGGGAATGCATCGTCGGCATGACTGCGAATTCGTGGGACACGCACACGGGCAATTTCAACTGCCTGCGCACGCTGCTTCCCCGGCTCGATCAGGCGGTGCATACGCTCGTCACGGATTTGCAGGAGCGCGGCCTCGATCAGGATGTGCTGGTTTACGTCGGCGGCGAGATGGGTCGCACGCCGCGCGTCGGCCAGGGGACCGGCAACGGCGCGTCGCCCGACGGTCGCGATCATTGGCCTCGCGCCGGCTTCGGCCTGTTCGCCGGCGGCGGCCTGCGCATGGGGCAAGTCATCGGCCGGACCGATCGCTACGGCGGCGCCTCCATCGGCGTTCCTTACCGCCCCCAAAACATGCTGGCGACCCTCTACCGATCGCTCGGCATCGACCCGGCGACCACGCTTCCCGATTACGCGGGCCGGCCGACGTTCCTGCTTGACGATCAGCGCCCAATTGCTGAACTTCTTTAGACCAATTCTAGTTGCACATTTTCCTAAGCTTCACCGCTCCTTGCCACCGCGCGCCGTCTTCGTTCTGTCTATCCTGACAAAACCAATGGGATCGGCGGGAAGGAAATCGGTCACGAGAGAGTTGGGAACATCTCAAAAAGAAGCCCACACCAGAGAAATATTGGAGCAGTCCTCATTCGCCGGTGGCACACGAGATAGGTGTCGACCGACGATACTCCAGCGGAAACCGGGAGCATCAGCTGGGCACTGGAATGATGTCCCGCAAGAAAAGATATCCTGTGGGGCGCTTGCAGCTTATCAATAGCTGCCCAAGCACCCGTCCTCGGCGTCGTCAGGCCTTGCATCGGACAGACAGATACGTGTAAGCCGAATTCCGGTTGGACTTGCGATCAACGTATCCGACCATTCGCGTTGGTCGTACAGATAATGAACCTGCACGCCGCGCAGCTTCCCGTCAAGAAGAGATCCGACAGCATCTGCGAAGGTGAAAGCCCCGGCGTTTGCATGCCTTCGCGATTCACCCTTGGCACGCACTTCGAGGATGGTTGCAAGAGCGCTGAGGTCCTGAACGAGAGAATTGAGCGTTTCCTCGTTAAGCACGTGTTGTTGCAACGCTGGCAATGGCGAATTCATGGTGCCTTCCCGGTGGTGGATGAAGAGCGAGGCAACGCGTCTTGGTTTGCCGTGACCGCGTGACATTGCAAGCAATTGATACGTTCCGGATGCGTCGTTCTCAAGCCGGGTTGCCCCGTCGGACCATGACAACTCAGGCAGTTCTCACGCATCCAGACTGGATGCGGTAAGGCCGGTGGTGCGGTGGTGAATGCGCGATCTGTCAGAACCTTCATTGCCGTCGTTTCACCGAGCCCTCCGGGCGCAGCTTCTACATGACACTGTGTGCAATTCGCGTAAACGGGATGGCTCATTTTCGTCGCGACTTTCTTCCCGATCACCAATCCGGATTCGTGACATGCCAGACATGCTGCGGTTCCGAGGGGCACTACCGGATGCGGAATGACGGGCGGCGCGCCGTCGAACGCACGACGGTCGCGGCGTTCCGTCTTCGCCTGCTCCCGCTCGGCAACCGTCGGCGGCGTTTTTGGCGGCGCAGAGTACACAGGTTGCAGAAGCCTGGTCAAATCAACGCTCCAATCCCGATTGGGACCGAGCTTATTCACGGGAAGCTCGGAGTACTTCACGGCCGCGACGAAATTCGCGTTCCCTTTTTGGTCGACATTGTTCGCTGTCGCGGGCAGCAGGCGAGGCGTGACGCTGCTTTGCCGCGACTCCCGCATTCCGACGAAATAACCCGTGACAGCGATCGTCAACGCAATGGCAACAAGCACCCGAATGCCATTGAATGATTTCATGGCCGCACCTCCTCGCGGGGAGCGCCGTTCAGCTTGCGCACCGAGGCAGCGCACTTCTTGTAGTCCGGCTCCTTCGAAATCGGATCGATCGCATTGAGCGTAAGAAGGTTGATGAGCTTGCTCTCGTCGAAAAACGGCACGAACAAGTTGCCGCGCGCTGGTCGGCCTCGACCATCAGTCCAAACTGGCAATTGCAGCCGACCGCGCCGTGTCGCCACCTCGACAACTTCGCCATTCTGAACTCCGAGCCGCGCGGCATCGTCGGGATGCATTTCGACGTACGCCCTTGGCATTGCGCGGCGCAGCACTTCAACTCGCCTGGTCATGGTACCCGTGTGCCAATGTTCGAGTACGCGCCCGGTGCACAGCCAGAACGGATACTGTTCATTAGGTTCCTCGGCATGGGCCTGATAAGGACAGAACCAAATCTGAGCTCGATCGTTGCGAGTAGGCGAGTGGTAGAACTGAATGCCCTTGCCACGGCCCACATAAGGATCTTCGTTTTCGACAAAACGATACTTGGTTTCGCGCCAGACATTATCCGCGCCGCGCACAACCGGCCAGCGTAGTCCGCGCGACGAAACCAGTTCGTCGTAGGGCGCCAGGTCTTTGTGCTCCAGGCGCGTGAAGCGTCGATAGTCCTCGTAAAGCAATTTGTCTACATTCAAGTCGTAGTAGCGTTTCCAGTCCCAGACGGGCACTTCGCGTTTTAGATCGTCGAAGAAGGTGAATAGGAAGCGTCCTTCGCGATCGCGCATTCCGGCGTGGCCGAGATCGAACAGACGCCGAGCAAGAGCGATGGTAATCCAGCAATCGTCGCGTGCCGAGCCAGGGGGCTGGACCATACGAAACCACTGTTGCGTGCGTCGTTCCGAGTTTCCGAAGACGCCATTTTTCTCGACCCAAAGCGCCGCCGGAAGAACCAGATCGGCGAGTTCGGTCGTGGCCGTCGGGTAGACTTCAGCAACCGCGAGGAATTTGTCTTCGAGTTGGCGTTTACTTCGGAAGAGTCGTTCGAGGTCCGGAAGGGACTGCCCGGGATTTGTCACCTGCACCAACATCGTGGTGATATCGCCGCCCTTATTGGTAGGGGTGCAGAACTTCTGCCACATTTGAACGGTGTGATGACCGAATTCGGCACGAATACGGCCGGGCGGGACATTCCACATCTGTTCACATTCTTGGCGGTGAGCGGGATTGGCGACGAGTCGACCGCCGGGCAGCAGATGGCAGAGCGTGCCTACCTCGCGGACAGTGCCGCAGGCGGAGGGCTGTCCCGTCAGGCTTGTCGGTGCGTCGCCAGGCCGGCCGAAATGTCCGGACAGGAGATGCACACCATGCACAAGCCGATTGATCGCCGTTCCCAGTGTGTGCTGATTCATCCCCATGCACCACAAACTGGTAATGCGTCGGTCGCGCTGGCCGAATCGTTCCGCCAGCAAATGAATCTTCTCGGCTGGCACTCCCGAGATGCGAGACACAAATTCGGGGGTGTATGGTTCAAGCATCTTGCGGTATTCGTCGAGCGTAATTGCTCGGCCGTGCAGTGTGACCGGGTTCGCGTCCGCTTTGAATGCGCAATGATTTTCCACGAAACGGCGATCAAACCTGTTGTTGCGCAGGAGCAAATGTGCAATGCCGTTGGCGATGGCCAGGTCGGTATGGGGCCGCATTTCCAGATAGTGCTGGCAGTGCTCGGTGGTCCGCGTGCGTCGCGTTGCGATGTCAATCAATTCAATGCGCTGGCCGCGGGCGCGACGATCAATGAGGCGAGAGAACAGGACGGGGTGCATTTCCGCTGCGTTGTTGCCCCAGAAGATGCAGACATCGCAATGGTCGAGGTCATCGTAGCAGCCAGCGGGTTCATCGACGCCGTAGCACGAGAGATAGCCCGTGACGGCAGACGCCATGCAGAGTCGGGCATTTGCATCGATGTGGTTATTGCCCAGGCCAGCCTTCATGAATTTCTGAGCGGCGTACCCCTCGGGGATGGACCACTGGCCAGAGCCGTAGAACGCGAACTTGGCCGGATCGGCGTGAATCCGTCGCGCCAGCGTGTCGATTGCTTCTTCCCACGAGATGGGGACCAGCTTGCCATTGCGTCTGAGAAGCGGTTCCGTCAAGCGGTCGCGACCGTAGAGCACCATGCCGACGTGATAGCCTTTGACGCAGAGCAGTCCGCGATTGACGTCCGCGGCGCGATCCCCCGCGACAGCGACAACCCGGCCATCGCGAACCCCGACTTGCACATGGCAACCTGTGCCACAGAATCGGCAAGGCGCTTTGTTCCAGGTGATACCGTTTCGATCAGCCGGTGTAGCGTTGGGGTGCGCTGCCGTGCCAGCACGCGCCTGTGCCATGGACGTCGATGTTGCCATCGCTGTAAATCGCAGGAAACGACGCCTATCCACCACGGACAGTTCCTCTATCGCTGCCATGTGAACCCCCAGATTTTAGCCCGATGGCTCATCAAAACTCACGAACACGATGTCGACGCCAAGCACCCCTGGTTGTCCAAGCAACCATTCATGGACCGCTTCGCTTTCCTTGGCGTTCGCGGTTTCCAGAACGGCCGGTAACCGATCCACCTGCAACTCGCCGAATTCGAGACGTGGTTCCTCACTATGCAAAGCGCAGGCCAAATCCGGCGCGTCGGCTGGATTTGCCAGAGTGATTACTAGCCCACTTATTGGCATGGGATTTCCTCTTGTGGATATGAGCGCTCAAGTCGCTCGCGGGGCGCCTTGATCGGCGTGACCTTTTCAGAAAGGGATTTTACCGTGTTCTATTGGCGTTATGCTGTCGCGGCTTTTTTCTTGTTTGCAGGCCTGGCGTCTTGGTTGGCGGTCGGCCTGTCGAGCTCGCAAGAAAAGCCGCTGCAGAAGGAAGTAGCTACTAGCTTACCAAAATCCTTTTCGGTCCATATTCGCACACCGGAAGGTCCACCCATGGTCAAGACCGCACACGCCGATCCGCAAGGAAAGCCAGTCTTCGTTCGTTGCGCGACCTGTCATGCCGTGAACGAGCCGAACCGGACGGCCCATTCCAGCGAGGAGTTGAAGGCGTTTCATCAGGGGCTCAAGTACCAACATGGAAAGCTGACTTGTGTTTCTTGCCATCACGAAAAAGACTACGACAGTCTACGCGGCGCCGACAATCGAACGATACCGTTCTCCAATGTGATGGAATTATGCAGTCAATGTCATGGCCCGCAGGCTCGCGATTACGCCCATGGCGCACATGGCGGCATGACGGGCTATTGGGACCTGACCAAGGGGCCGCGAACCCGCAACAATTGCATCGACTGTCACGATCCGCATCATCCGGCATATCCGAAAGTGCAACCGGTGTTTCCACCCAAGGATCGCTTTCCACCTGCTGTCCACACTGGAGGCCACCCATGAGCGAAACCCACCGGAAGCCGTTACCCGTGGTCGGCAACGTGACGCGCCGTACCGCGCTGAAAGTGCTCGGCGCCACGCTTGGAGCAGCCGCGTTCGCCAAGGCTATCGCGCCTTTGTTTGAGTGGGTGAGCGAAAATGTGTCGGCCGATGAATTCATGCAAAAACACTATCGCGAGCTCTCTCCACGCGAACTTGAGTTAGTTTTGCATCGGCTTGAACAACAAACCGAAGACGAATATGGCGCCGCTGTCACCATCGACGACCATCGTCCGCAGACGGGCGTCAAGTTTGGATACGCGCTCAACCTGTCGATGTGCATTGGTTGCCGAAAGTGCGCGGAGGCGTGTCATCAAGAAAACAACCACGATCGGCCAAGCCATGAATCCTACATCCGCGTGTTAGAGATGGAGAACGGCTCCATGAACATGGAGCGAGGCAACGCGAATTACAATCACGCCGTGCCTGCGCCAGGCAAATTCTACATGCCGGTGCAGTGTCAGCAATGCGACAATCCGCCGTGCGTGTCGGTCTGCCCGGTGGAGGCGACCTGGAAGGAACCCGATGGCATCGTGGTCGTCGATTACAACTGGTGCATCGGTTGTCGATACTGTCAGGCCGCCTGCCCCTACCATGCGCGGCGATTCAACTGGCGTAAGCCGGAGATCCCGGCCGACGAGATCAATCCCGACCAAAGCTACCTTTCCAATCGTATTCGTCCGCAAGGGGTCATGGAGAAGTGCACGTTCTGCTTGCATCGAACCCGCGAGGGACGATTGCCCGCATGCCTCGAAGCATGTCCCACCGGTGCGCGCGTCTTCGGCAACCTTCTCGATCCGAATTCCGACATTCGATGGGTCCTGGCAAACAAACGAGTGTTCGTTCTGAAAGAAGAACTCGGTACACGCCCCTCCTTTTTCTATTTTTTCGACAAATAACGGAACGGAAAGGACGATTCACATGGATACTCCGACGCCTCCAGCCTCAGCCGCCAGCCACTTCGTCGGTTACCCTCGCTTTCTTCTGCGCGTCGTCGTCCTGGCCACCGATGGATCGGCGCACTTTTACGCGTGGATGACGTTGCTGACGGCGTTCTTCCTGGTCGGCGTCAATGCCTGGGCGTACCAAGTGGCGGGCGGCATGGTCTCGACCAACATGAGCGACCATGTCTCCTGGGGTCTCTACATTGCCAACTTCACGTTCGCTGTCGGCCTCGCTGCCGGCGGCGTGATGATGGTCATCCCCGCCTATCTCTATCACGATGAAGAAATGCACGACGTGGTCCTGATCGGCGAGCTCCTGGCAATCGCAGCCATCGTCATGTGCATAGCATTTGTCGTCGTGGACCTGGGACGGCCCGATCGCTTTTGGCATATGATTCCCGGCATTGGTCGATTCAACTGGCCGGTGTCCATGTTGACATGGGACGTGATCGTGCTGAATGTCTACCTGCTGATCAATCTGCACATCTGCGGCTATCTGTTGTACACACGCCATCTGGGACGCAAACCCAACCCACGCTGGTATGTGCCGTTTGTTTTTCTTTCGATCTTGTGGGCCATCAGTATTCACACAGTGACCGCATTTCTTTACTGCGGGTTGGGCGGACGACCGTTCTGGAATTCCGCCTTGCTGGCGCCACGGTTCTTGGCATCGGCGTTCGTTTCCGGACCCGCGTTCATCATCTTGACGCTGTTGCTGGTCCGCCGTTTTCAATGGTTCCCAGTCAGTGAGGGACCCATTCGCACGCTCGTGGCGATTGTTCGCGTGACTGTCTTGATCAATCTGCTCATGCTGGGTTCCGAATTGTTCACCGCATTTTACACGGGCGGCAGTCACGCGAGTTCGGCCCGTTATTTGTTCTTCGGGTTGGATGACGCCCACGCGCTCGTCCCCTGGATGTGGACGTCCGTTATCTTTAACGTGGCCGCCGCGCTTGCTTTTCTGAATCCATGCGTGCTCGAACAAAAGGCCTGGCTCGTGGCCGGTTGTTTGCTCGCCTTCACAGGCATCTGGATCGAAAAAGGCATGGGGCTCATCGTTCCCGGCTTCATTCCGAGCACGCTACATGAAATTGTGGAATACAGTCCTAGCCTCAGCGAATGGAAGATCACCGCGGGGATATGGGCCCTTGGCCTTCTCGTGTTTACGGCAGCCATCAAGGTGGCTCTTCCCGTGCTACGAGGTGAATTTGGCCAAATCCACGATGCTGTCGCAACATCAAAAATAGCCGACACGGGTTTCAATCTTGAAGCTAACCATACCGCAGGATCTGACCGAGTGGCCAATTCTTGACCCAGGATTTCTGCCAGCCCATAGAAACCAAAAAGGGCATGACTGCCCGTGATTGGAAAGACTCCGCAAGTCACACCAATCCGGCATAGCCTTACGCGCATCGGCCCGATCTGCGTCCAGCACTCTGGGGTTTCGCAATAAGTCAGTGTGGAGAATTCGCTCGACGCGGCCTGGTTACTTCTTTTCCTTTGGCAAGACGTGAAGTGTGATCAGGGGCGTGCAAGGGCCCGGCCGGCCGGCGCGAATGTCGCTACTCCATGACCGGGACACGACGATGCTGCGCGTGCCGACGAGCGTTTCGGTGCTGATCGTCAACGGCATCATCAGGTTGTCCTGGTCCGCCGTCATGGCGACGGGCGGACCAAAGCTGTTTCCGGCGGCGACGGTCGGACCATTGACGACCACGCCAAGGTTTGCTCTTTTGTCGCCCGGTTTACGCTGGATCCGGACTGGAATGTACACGGTCTCGCCCTGGGTCACGGTCAACTCTTTGACGTCCGTCGTTGGCCAGGCGTCCATGTGCCCAGCGACCACGGCACGGGCGCCAGGACTGTTGCGCAGGAACATGCGATCGTTGTGGCTATTGCCGTAGAGGGTCAGGTACTGGGCCTCGCGCTCGATGACCTTCCCATCCTGCTGGGTTTTGCCGATGACGCGAAACGAGACGGCCGTGGCCGGCGCCGCGTCAGGCGGCGCCGTGATCGTGAGCAAGTGGCGATTGCCGAGCGGGGCGACGTAGATGCCGAAGGTGGAGGTTGAAACTTTGGTTGTGCTGCCGATCCAGCCGGCTGGCAATCCTTCGACGCGTAACTCCAGGTCGGACTTCAAACCCCAATGATAAAGCTCGACGATGAACGAGGAAGTCGTCCCCGGTCCCCAGACCGGCACGGCGTCGGGCCATTGATAGAGCAAAAAGGGCGGATTCTGGTCCTGGATCGCAAGGCGATAAACGGCATGGGGCCCAAAGGTTCCGCTCGGATCGCGCAAGCGAAGCAGGTAATCGCCGTCGGCGGGCGCGCTGAACAGCAGCCGGCTGTCGGCGGAGGAAAAATCGCCCGCGCATTGATTAGGATGGGCGAACAGGACGCCGTCGTCATTCTCCGCGAGCTTTTTGCCGGACGCGTCATACAGTTCCAGCACCGTGTCGATGGGCGAGCGCAGGTGCCGCTGCGCCGTCACGTCGAACACCGCTTGCTGGCCCTTCGTCAAGGCGACTCGATACCAGTCCTCGTCCCCTTTCTTGTCAAGCCGGCCATTGATCATCACGGGAAAGTTGACGCGCATCGCAGATTTGGCGTCATCGTTCGGCTCCGTTTCGATGACCTCCGGATGTCCGCCGCTGACCAGTGGCAAATCGAATCCGGAGGTCGGTCCCGCGCCGAGCGGAAGAAAGAACCAAGGAAACGTTCCTCCAAGCGGGGCCTTCACCGTGCGGCGAATCGGCTTGGTGATATTCATGCCAGCCACGCCCACGTCGATATCTTTGCCTCGCTGGCCGCCCGGCGGGAACAAGGCTGTGGGATAGGGGACATCGCCGATCGTCAGGCGATAGACAGAGGAAAGGGAGCCCTTGTAGCTCAAGCTCTGAATGCGCACGACGTACCAGCCATCCGCCTTGAAGGCATGCGTGATAGCGGGATCGAGACCCAGCGTATCGTCGGCGGCGGCGAGGACCTTGCCCTGATCGTCAAGTAATTCCATACTGGCAACGACGTACCCCAGGATGAACGTCCCGCGGTGAATACTGTCCATGCCATGAGCGAGCACGGCCAGAACCTTTTGCTGTCCTGCTTTGGCCTGGAATCGGAAACAATCGACGTCGAGGTCCTTCTCGATCCGGCCATTGACGACGACTGGCGTGGAGACTTCTCGGGCGGTGGCAGGCGTATTGTTATTCTCCTTCTCCATTGCTTCGTTCATGTTACCGACGAAGAAATAGCGAAAGTTGGTCAGACCATTGCTGCCGCCGAGCACGCGCACCCATCGGCGTCCGGGGACGGCATCGGCAGCGATCGTGAAAGTCGCCTGGACGAGGTTGCCGGTGATTGGTTTGACGCCGCTGACCGTGATGCCGGGCGGGCCATCGATGAGGATCGACTTGGCGCCGTCGAGCCCACCGACGCCGCCGAATTCGACGGTTACCGTCTGCCCCTGCCGGCCGCCGGCGGGATAGACGTAGTCGAGATAGGGATTTGGGTGGCTGATGATCTGGGCGTGGGCAACGGGAACAATGGCCAAGAGCGCGCCAATGGCGCAGCAAAAGATGCGGTTCATGAAGCAATCTCGATGTCAATGCAGATTACGTCAGCGCCGCGGCGATCGGGCGGCCGTGGTAGCTCAAGAGGTACGGCCGACCGTCGGGCCCGCGATACTCGCGCGTGCTGTCGATGCCGAGTAGTTAGTAGATCGTTGCTGCGAAATCGTGGGTAGAATGCGAGGCACCGAGCGGCCGTTCGCAGCGACGGTCGGTAGCGCCGACAACCGTGCCCATGCGGATTCCTGCGCCGGAAAGACCGACGACGTTGGTGTACGCCCAGTGATCGCGGCCCGCGGCGCCGTTGATCGTCGGCGTGCGACCGAACTCGCCCATCCAGATAACCAATGTATTGGACAGAAGGCCCCGCTGATCGAGGTCTTCCAGCAGGGCCGAATAGAATTGATCGAGATCGGGTAGCCGGCTCCCTTTGAGGTCCTTGAAGTTGTTCTGATGCGTGTCCCACCAATGGGTCTCGACGCTGACAAAGCGGACGCCGGCCTCGATCAGGCGGCGGGCCAGCAACGCCGCCTGTCCATTGCGGCCTCGGCCATAACGGTCGCGCACGTGCGCCGGTTCCTGATCCAGGCGGAAAGCGTTGGCAGCCGCGGGGGACGTGATCAGGTCATACGCCTGGTGATAAAACTGATTGCGTTCGCCGAGGACTCCCGGCCCACTCACCAACGCTACCGGTCCTCGCCATCGGCAAGACTCGGCCGTGAACGGCTACACAATTGTTAACGAAATGCGATCTCAGTCTTTCGCGGGCGCGGCGGCAACGCCGTGGACGGCGTAGATGATTTCGCGGGTGCCGCCGTCATCGACGAAGAGATGGACCTGCCCGGCGAAGTCTCCGGCGCCGCGCACTTCCAGCTCACAGGTGAATTCGCTCCGGCCCGGCGGAACCTCGGTGTACTCTTCGATGGATTGCTTCGAACTGAAGCGGCAATTGAGGTTTCAGCACTCCGTCAGGCCTAGCACGCGCATCGGCTTGCCGGAACGGTTGTCGAGCTGAAACACCACCGCGCGTTTCTCGCCGGCAACGCAATCGCTAAGTTCCAGTTCGATCTCGGCGATGGCCAAACATGGTAACTCCCGGTCCGGTGTGCCGATGAACGAGTAGGGGCCTTCTTGACGAACGAAATAAACGTAGAGCCCTGCCGCGGACAGCGCAATCGCAACCAAGAAGTAAACGTTTGACAACAGCCGCCAGACCATCGCGAACTCCCGAAACGTCGAAACGAAGGTCAATCCAAACCCATGTTAACGGTTTCACCGCCGGCGCGCGAAGCCAGGGCGGGCAGGATCGGCGCCGCGGTGTAACTGAGGAAATGCACCGAGCCATCGGCAAATAGGAAATGCGCACCGCCGGAGTGAAGGCTCCAAAAATGAAACGCGTCGCATTGGTTGTTGAAGCTGCCTGGTCCGAAGGGATAAGCGCCGGGCGCGCACGATCCGGCCGTCACGGGCTGCACATTTTGCTCATAAACTCCCATCAGCATGTCGCAAGAGCCGGTGAATCGCTGGCCGGCGCCCGCGTACCAGTAGCCCCAGCGCCGATCGGTGCTCGGCGGCCGTTCGCCCGCCAGAAGCGTGCTGCTCGTGCCGTCGGTGATGTCGGCGAAACGAACGCGCGAATCACGAAAGAAGACGCCGTCGCGCGTGGTCAGGTCCTTGCCGGAAACGCCGAGGTAACACGTATGCGCCACCGTGAGATTGTTGTACCGGTCCAACTGCGGCACATCGACCCCCGGTACGGCAGGACAAATGTAGGTGGGAATCACCGTGATCAGCCCGACGTGCGGCGGGTTATTGAAGGGGGAGGATGATTGGCGGTAGGCCGCCAGCGTCGCGGTCCACACGCCCTGCTGTTCGACGTAGGGGAGCAGGTGGGTAAGCCAGCTGGAAAGGCGATACGGGCCCGAACTCACGCCGGCTGGCAGTCGGCTTTTCTGGTCGTGGTATTGGTGAACGGCAAGGCCTATCTGCTTGAGGTTGTTGCAACACTGGGTGCGCGTCGCCGCTGCGCGCACTTTTTGCACGGCCGGAAGCAAGAGCGCAATCAAGAGCGCGATGATGCCGATCACGACCAGGAGTTCGATCAGGGTGACGGCGCGGCGGCGGAAGGGTTGCATGATGGTCTGCTTTCTTGCGAATTATTTCGTCGCAGCCTCAGCGAGTTGGAAGCGCCGTTTCAGTTTTTGGTATAAGACGGCAAGGCCCGCCGAGCCGACGGCGGCCAGACTGATCCATAACCACAAGAGAGATCCGCCGCGGCTTACCGGCGGCATACCCATCGGTTCGGGAAAGCCAAATGCGGTAAGCGTGAACTCGTCGCGGGAGGGCTCTCGTTCTTCGGCAGTGCATTCTGTACGGACATCAAAGTCTTCGCGTTGGCCATTTTGCGTGTTCTTGAGTTGGATGACGGAACTTTTCAGGAAAGGCACTCCGTTCCTGGTTTGTGCTATTTCGTGGACTCCATGGCCAAAGGATCTGACGTACCCGCCCGGCCAATCAAAATGCGCTTCATACTCGCAAATAGCCCAATAGTGTTGAGGGTCTAAAACCAGCCAACCACTTTCATAGTGGAATCGCGAGTTGCGGGCCGCGTTTTCATTCTTATCACAAACAAAATCAATTCGAACAAGCTTGCGACCATTGTTAAAAACGTCCGCCGTTTTGGTTATTCTGAACCCCGGCTGGTCGGTTAGAGAAATAAGCGACCATCTGAATAATTCAAATGGGCCAGAGTATCGTACTCCGCCCTGTTCAGTTTTCTCAAAATAGTCAAGGTTATTTTTCAAAAACGACACTGTTTCCTCATTTCTCAAATCCGTATATACTTGAGCAACACGCCATTGGCTTGTAATGGTAGGTTTTTCAAGCCTAAACGCGTACCTATCGTTTTTCACGACACACCTACACAGGTAACTCGACTCAAAGGACGATAGCAAAAGGGTGCCCGACTGGTTTCTTCTGATTTGCAAATGCTCGGAAGGGCTTCCTTTGGGAGTTTGATTGCCCGGCGTATTTTGCCAGGTTTTTTGGTTCATTTGGATACCAAGGACTTGCCTACTATATTCCACCCGCATTGCAGGTGCCTCCTTCAAAAACCGCTCTCCGGTTTCTTGGCCAATGGCGACTGAATGCAGAGGAAGAATCCAAACGGCAAAAAGCGTTAGGATCTGTGTTGCATACAGAATGTCTACCGTTTTACTCATGCTTGCTCCTTCGCCAGATTTATGCAAAGGATAAAGCAGGTCTACACATTGCTCGGCTATGCATGCCGTCAATCGAAGTAGAATAGACCTACCTTACCTCAATTGGGTTTTCTTCTTGCGCTTCAATAGGCTGTACATGGACGCTACGGCACGGAGCAATAACATTCGAGGAAGGAGACCTTTTCTCCCTTGATAGTGACCGTTGTAGTGATCAACTTACACATACACAGGGCCTACGCATTAAAACTTGCCAGGGTTCCGAAATAATTCCGAATCGGCGGGCGCTGTTCAGTTGAAAACCAAGAAGACTGGGACGTAAAATAGCAACCCTTGAAAAATCACCGTAAAACGCCGCTCCATTCCTGCCC
>SXGT01925180.1_pt1 | contig 30769 bp, 23 predicted proteins | sample 3176221 | NCBI WGS metagenome assembly SXGT01 (sample SAMN11356862, study PRJNA531348) | freshwater metagenome | isolation source: freshwater sample F1-120 | place: China: Fuxian Lake, Yuxi | collected 2017-12-25
ATGGCCCCGGCTGCCCGGTATGTGTCACCCCGGTCGAACTCATCGACCAAGCCCTCGAAATCGCCGGCCGGCCCGAGGTGATCTTCTGCTCCTTCGGCGACATGCTGCGGGTGCCCGGCAGCCGCGATAACCTGCTGGCGGTCAAAGCGCGGGGCGGCGAGGTGCGCATCGTTTATTCCCCCCTCGATGCGGTGGCCCTGGCCCGCGCCAACCCAGAACGCCAGGTGGTTTTCTTCGCTGTCGGTTTCGAAACCACGGCCCCGGCCAACGCCCTGGCGGTGCACCAGGCCAGGGAGGAAGGGCTGGCCAATTTCTCGCTGCTGGTTTCCCATGTGCTGGTGCCCCCGGCCATCGAGGCCATCCTCTCCTCGCCCGGCAACTTGGTGCAGGGTTTCCTCGCCGCTGGCCACGTGTGTACGGTGATGGGCTGGGAGGAATACGAGCCGCTCAGCCAAAAGTACCAGGTCCCCATTGTGGTCACCGGCTTCGAGCCGCTCGACATTTTGCAGGGGGTGTACATGTGCGTCCGGCAGCTGGAGGAGGGCCGCGCCGAGGTGGAAAACCAGTACGCCCGCAATGTGCGGCGACAGGGCAACGAAGCGGCCATCGGCCTGATCCGCCGGGTCTTTGAGGTGGTGCCCCGCAAATGGCGCGGGGTGGGCCAGATCCCGCACAGCGGCCTGGGGCTGCGGCCCGAGTACGGGGCCTTCGACGCCGAGACCCGCTTCGCGGTAAGCGGTATCCAGGCCGAGGAGGACTCCCAATGCCAGAGCGGCCTGGTGCTGCAGGGCCGGCTCAAACCGCACCAGTGCCCGGCCTTTGGCAACCGCTGCACCCCCGAGCATCCCCTGGGGGCGACGATGGTTTCCTCCGAGGGCGCCTGCGCCGCCTATTACCGGTACCGGCCCAGACAGGAGGAGGTGCGGGCATGAGCAGCGGCTTCTCCCCCTCCTGCCCGGTGCCCCCCTCGCGCTACGAACAGGTGCTCATGGCCCACGGCGGGGGCGGCACCCTGATGGCCCGGCTGCTGGCCGAAGTCTTCTTCCCCGCTTTTGCCAATCCGCTGTTGGAGGAGGAACACGACGGGGCGGTGGTGGCGCTCCCCAACGGCACCCGCCTGGCCTTCAGCACCGACTCCTACGTGGTGCAGCCCCTCTTCTTTCCCGGCGGCGACATCGGCAGCCTGGCCATCAACGGCACCGTCAACGACCTGGCCATGTGTGGGGCGCGGCCCCTGTGCCTGAGCGCCGGCTTCATCATCGAGGAGGGGTTGCCGGTCGAAACCCTGCAACGGGTGGTCACCTCAATGGGGGCGGCGGCAAAGGTGGCCGGGGTGCAGATCGCCACCGGGGACACCAAGGTGGTGGACCGGGGCAAGGGAGATGGGGTCTTTATCACCACCGCCGGCATCGGCCTCATCGAACACCGCCTGCACATCGCCCCGCGCAGTGTGCGGCCCGGTGACGCGCTGCTGCTCAGCGGGGACCTGGGCCGACACGGCATCGCCATCATGGCCCAGCGCCAAGGGCTGCAATTCGAGACCACCATCGAGAGCGATTGCGCCCCGCTGAACGGCGCGGTGCAGGCGCTGCTGGCGGGCGGCATCGATATCCACTGCCTGCGCGACCTGACGCGCGGCGGCCTGGCCAGCGCCCTGGTGGAGATCGCCCTGAAGGGAGAGGTGCACATCGAGATCAGCGAGGGTTTGCTGCCGGTGGAGGAGGAAGTACGGGGCGCCTGCGAGATCCTGGGCCTCGACCCGCTCTACGTGGCCAACGAGGGGCGTTTCGCCGCCTTTGTGCCCGAAGCCCAGGCTGAGCGCGCCCTGGAGCTTCTGCGCGGCCAGGCCCACACCCAGGGGGCCTGCCGCATCGGCCAGGTGTACGCGGGCCGGGGCCAGGTCACCCTCAAAAGCCAGATCGGTGTCACCCGCGTGGTGGACCGCCTCAGCGGCGAGCAGTTGCCGCGTATCTGCTGAACCTCCCTGCGTCTCGCCGATCCCGGCCTGTGGGGTCTCCGTGCAAGGAGGTCTGGTCCACCCCCCTTGCGGTGATGGTGCGTCTTTTCCTTCCCTGCCCTGTGAACAGGCGGTGACAGCAGTGTGGGTGCCATCGCCCTTCCTCCCCTGAAATCCCTCTGGTATAGCGCTTGCTTTTCTTGTCGCTCCGAAATGATCCTTGTATATTCGAGCGGAAAGGAAGCGCCCCATGTCCCAGACACCTGAACCTACTCCTTCGCGGCCGGCGCTGCCGGCGGATCTTCCCTGGGGTATACACTACCTGCGGGAGGACATCCAGGACCTGCGCCAGGAGTTGCGCCACGGGGTCGGCCAGTTGCGCGGCGAAATGAAAGAATTGCGCGGTGAAGTCAGCGCCCAGATCAATGACCTACGCGGCGAAATGAAAGAGTTGCGCAGCGAGGTCAACTCCCGCCTGCAAACCGAAATCGGCGGTCTGCGCGGAGAGTTCAACACGCGCCTGCACACCGAGATCAGCGCCCTGCGCAGCGAGGCCAGCACCCACTTCAAGTGGACCATCGGCACGCTGATCACCCTGGCTGGGATGATCGTGGGGGTCTTCAAGCTCTGAGCCGCTACCTGGCCGACTGCTCCTCCGTGCGGCTCCGCGAAAGTAGGTAGATCAGCAGCGCCACGACATTCCCGATCAGCGTGAACAAGCCCCAGACCAGGGTTCGCTCTCGATACTTAGGCGCGTCCAGCATCACCCACAGCGGGATAGCGAGCCAGTAGATCATCAGTGCTACCCCGTTGATGAAAATTTGGCGGTCTTGCAGGCGGCTGATCTCCGCGGTGCTGTTTGGCGGTACGGCTATGGAAGGCTCCTGTACTACTGCTGAGATGAGTCCCCCCTTGATCGGGAGAAGCCTGATATGCGGTTCCCTCACCTCTGGCTTGGACCACGGGACGCTGATGCCCATGGCCCATCGCTGTTGCATCAGCAGTTCCCAGCGTTGTCCTGGATCTGGCAACCCTTCGCGGATGGCTGCCGCTGCCAGGATCGCCAGGCGTTGCTCGGGATGTAGCAAATCGGGGGGCAAGGTCCCGATCAAGGCATGTGCGTACCTCGGAGCCAGCGCTTCCACGGTGCGCGCTGCTGGTTGACCCTTGGCGTAGTACACGATATTACCCTGCCCGTCCACCACCCATAGCCTCTGCAAAGTATCGTCCTGGCCGAAGGTCTCGGCCAAAGCCCGTTGGGTCGCGACGTCGCTGTCCAGCCGGGTGACCAGCCGCGCTGCCTGCTCCACAATCGCGCCCACACGGGCCTCCAAGAGTGCGGGATCCGGTCTGGGGGCAGCAACTTCCGCCATGTATTTCTGTTCGTCCTCCCTGATCTTTCCCTCGATAAAGATTTCATCGTGTACTATATAGCTCACCAGGGCCACGCCGATAGCGACCCCGGCCACCCAGGGCAGCCAGCGGTGCAAGATCCCTTCCAAACGTCTATCCATGACCTCCTCCTTCCATCCGCTTGCGGATGAGGATGACCGAACCCGAGAAGAGCGCCAGCAGGTTCAGGCCGGCGACAGCGTAGAAAACGAGATTGGTGGGTTGGGGCACTGAGAATTCCCCTTTGAGCGCCGGCAGCACGACAGCCAGGAGTACCATGGCCATTCCGGCGAAGATGCTCCACACAAAGGCCACCGGGCATTCCCGTTCCCGGGCTAGCCGGCGCGTCAACATGCGGCCCGCCATCTGGACCCGCTGGTCCAGATGGCGGGGCACAGGTACCTCCGGCACCCGGCCCAGCAAGCGGGCAAGTTCTGCGGCGTCGCGATCTGTTTCGCTCATCCTTCCTCCAGTTTCTGGCGCAACTTCTCCAGGGCGTAGTGCAGCCGGCTCTTGATGGTCCCCTCGGGCACCCCGGCGATCTGGGCCGCCTCCTGCTGCGAGTACCCGTGTACCACCCGCAAGAGCACGGCGGCCCGCTGCTCGGGCGGCAAGGTCTCCAACGCCATCAAGACCCGCTCCGTCTGTTCGCGGCACTCCAGCTTTGCTTCCACCCCCTCATCCGCTGTCGGCAGCACCTGGGCCACCTGCTCGATGGGCACCTCGGGCCGCCGGGCCCGCAGACAGTCCACGCACAGGTGGTGGGCGATGGTGAAGATCCAGGTCGAGAGCCGGTGGCGCGGGTTGTAGTGTGCTGCCCGCTGGAGCACCCGGATAAAGGTGTCTTGGTACACGTCCGCCGCCAGCGCCGAATCCTGTGTCATACGCAGGATATAGTTGTAGAGCTTCCCGCGATACCGCTCGTAGAGCAGCTCAAAGGCCCGGACCTCTCCCTCCTGCAGGCGCTGCATCAGCTCTTCGTCGCTGCCGGGCATGGCCCCCTGGGGTTGCTGAGATTTCGGGATAGGGCTCTGTCTATTATACGGGGATGGCGGGGAAACGTTCGATTGTGTTCGGGGTGGGGAGCAACCTACATTGGGTGCAGACCGGGAGGCCTGGCGGGATGAAGGAAGGCGCCATCACCCACGAGGAGGTCAACGCCGCCGTTGCCGCCGCGTCCAAGACCCTCCTCTTCGGCTCGCAGAACCGCCGGCGCCAGGGTATCCGCGTCGGCGACCAGCCCCTGCGCCGCCTGCCCATCGCCCACGACCAGGTGCGCTTCTTCTACAGCGCCCTGCGCCAGTTGCCCGAGTTCTTCTTCGACGCGCTGATCGAAAGCAGGATCACCGTGACCGTGGTCATGGACTGCGACCTGCTCTGCTTCAAGGATGTGCGCAACCACCAGGCCGTACACACGGGCCTGGCCCGCCGCACCATCTACCTGCCCGAGGGTATCCTGGCGGCGGTGCATAACAACGGGTACGACTACTGGTCCCTCACCCAGATCCTGCTCGTCGAGGGCTGGAAACTACTCGACTACGCCCTGCAGGTGTCCCTGGTCGAGGCCGGGCTGCGCCGGCTGCACACCCACCTCACCAGTATGGGCTACACCGAATTCCGCCGCATCCTCAAGAACCACAACCACCACCGCAGTTCCTACGAGAGCCCGGCCCTGCGAGAGAAACAACAACGCTCGGGTATGAAGCTGCCCATCAACGAGCTGGAGGAGTTCGTCGAGCGCTACGAGCAGCCCTTCCTGAAACTGCTGCGCCCCGGACTCAAGGGCACACCCATCACCGCCGAAGAGCTGGCCCATCAGCTCTACGACGAATACCAGGAGGAGCTGTGGGCCCAGCGCAAGGTGGCCGAGCTGGCCGAGCAGTTCCAGTATCCCTCCTATTTCCTGCTCGACCGCGACGTGATCCACCCTCTCGCCCGACAGCGGGCCGAAAACGCCGGCCAGGATCCCGCCCCCCGGAACATGGACGAGGCGCGGCACGACTTTGGCGACGAGCTGCGTTTCGGCCGCCACCGCGACGGAGCCGTCGAGCGCCTGGTACAGGCGGCGATGCGTTTCGGGCCGGCGGGCGCCGAGGGCCTGCTGCGCGAGGTCTGCGCCGCCCTTTTCACCACCGGCAAGCTCGACCAGGACCTAGAGGAACGGGTCGCCGGCCTGCTGGCGGCCCGTTGCTCGCGCCCCCTGGATCTACAGGTGAAGGTCAAACACGGTCTGGCCCTGGCCCGTTGCAGCCAGGTCCTGCATTTCTACCTCGAGGTGAAAACCGGGGAGCGCCGTCTGCACCTAGAGGACTTCGATTGGATTCGCACCCTGCTGGTCAGTCTGGTGGCCACCAAGTCCGGCCCCGGTGATTTCACCCAGAACATGGTGATCGACGCCATCGAGAAGGTGGAGGAGTTGTTCGCCCAGTTCCGGGTGCTGGTGGCCCGCGAGGCCGGCGGACTGCTGGGCCGCGTCGTGACGGGGGATGAGCTCGAGTCCCCGGCGCTGGGGGCGCAACTCGATGCGGTCCTCGCTTCGACTGCCGCAGCACTGGACCGGCTGCTCGATCTGCCCGAAGACTTTCAAAAAGGTGTGCTGGATCACTTTGGCCCAGGGCCGGAGGAAGGGTCCAGCAGCATCGCAGCCGCGCCGCCGCCCGGAACCGCCGAGGATCTCGTCTCCCAGGTGAGCCGCATCCTGGCCCTGCTGCCCCCGCGCCTGCACGCCGCCAGTTCGGGGAGCGCCACGGCATTGCGCCGGCCCCTGCGGGAGTTTGAGCAGTTGCGGGCCCGCCATCCCACCGACCCGGATCAGCTGCCTTTGCTGGCGATGGTGCTAGTGCGCCTCGACCGCGCCGAGAACTATCCCCTGCTTCTCGACCAGGTGCGGCTGATGGGGCCGGCAATTGTGGGGGAGCGTATGGAGGTGCGCGAGCGGGCTCAGAGCGGGCGCCTCGTCGGCAAGGTCGTGTACCGGCCTGGCCTGCTCCAGGTGATCGACGAGGATGGTTGGGAGGGCAGTGCGGCGGCGAGGTATGCCGCCGAGTTGGTGCGCGAACTGGCCGGGGAGGAGGTGCTGGCCCCGCTGCGCGAGTAGGGAAGGAAAGGGGGGCGAGTTTGAGCTGGGTGCGCCCCTATGCCGGTCTCAGGTCTTGCGCTCCTTCTTCTTGGCCGCCGGGAAGAGCACGTTGTTGAGGATGAGCCGGTAGCCCGGTGAATTGGGGAAGAGGGCCAGCTGGGTGGGCGGGTCGCCTACGTGGTGCTGGTGGTCCTCTGGGTCGTGGCCCCCGTAGAAGGTGAAGGTGCCCTTGCCCACCTGTCCGTGGATGTACTTGACCTCGTCGCCGCCCTCCACCTGCCCCAGGATGGTCACCGATTTTTTGACCAGTTTTTTGTGGTACCCCGTGGTCTGCCCCAAAAACCCGTTGATGACGTTGGTGTGGCACTGGGTGAGCATGGTGGGCACCGGGTCGTACTTGGCCGAAAACTCGAAGAGGGTGAAGTAGTCGGCCTCGGCCGAGCGCACCTGCCGCCCGTCCCGTGGGCTGGTATCCAGATCGGAGAACTCGTAGACCAGGGGGTTCATCTCCAGGGTGAAGTTCTCGAAGGCGACACTGCGGCCAAAGTCGAGCTTAAGGGGAGCCTGCGGGTCGGCCGGGTCGCCGTCAAAGACTGCCGGGGCGATGTCCACCTCGCCGGCGGCCAGAGCGATATCGAAGCTGTCGGTAGCCGAACACATGGCGAAGAGAAACCCCCCCTGCCGCACGTACTCGCAGATGGTGCGGGCCACGGCTTTCTTCTCGTCCGAGACCTTGGCGAAACCCAGTCGCCGGGCCTGGGCCTCGTACTGGAGCTGTTGTTCCTGGTACCAGGGCTCGTGGCCAAAGCTGGCGAAGAACTTCCCGTACTGGCCGGTAAAATCCTCGTGGTGCAGGTGCAGCCAGTCGTAGTCGGCGAGTTTGCCCTGTAGCACCTCGGGGTCCCAGACCTTGTCGTACTCGATCTGTGCGTACTCCAGGGCCATGGTCACCGCATCGTCCCAGGGCCGGGCGCCGGGCGGGGTGTACACCGCCACCCTTGGCGCCTTCTCCAGGCGCACCACGTCCATGTTGCCCTGGTCGATCTCGGCATAGAGGGCGGCGGCCTGCCCCTCGCTGACCAGGGCCCCCGATACCCCACGGATCTGCGCCTCCTGCACCAGGTCCGGCCGGGCTTCCATCAGGAAGGAGCCGCCCCGGTAGTTGAGCAGCCACTCCACCGGCGCCCCCCGCTTCAGACTCCAAAAGGCCAGGCCATAGGCCTTGAGATGGTCGCGCTGTTCCAGATCCATGTAGACCAGTAGCCGGTCGGCACCGGCCGGCGCCCGCAAGAGCGCCAGCAGCACCAATGCCCAGCACCAAGATCTCATTCACTGCCTCCCTGGCGCCGCAGGCGCTGGATGCGCAGCCGCACCTCGGGAAGCCGGGCGTCGTCGGAGAAACGGGCCAGCACGGCTTCGTACTGGGCCAGGGCCTCGGCCTGCTGCCCGCCTGCCTCCAGCAGCGCTGCTGCCTCCAGTTGCGCTTCGGCCGCATTGGTGCTCTTGGGGAACTGGGTGTTCAGGCGCTGGTACAAGGCCAGTGCAGCGGCCGGATCTCGCTTAGCCTGCCACCTGGCCTGGAGCAACAGGCTCAGATCCTGGAGGCTGCCCCCCTCTTCGAGTTGCGCCCATTCCTGGTCGGCGGGGCGGCCCTGCCGCAGGCGCAGCTGGGCCCGGGCCAGCACCTTGAGTTGTTCCCCTTTTTCCTGGTGGCGCTCGATGAGGTCCAGCAGCGAGAGGGCGTCGTTGGCGCTCAGGTCTCCGGGGGACTGGCGGGCCAGGTCCTCCAACTGCGAGACGGCCGGCGCGAACTTCCCCTGAAAGTACTGCAGCTCCGCCTGGCGCAGCCGTGTCCACCGGGCGGTCTGCGGGGCCTGGCGGCGCACCTGCTCCAGGCAGCGGTTGGCCTCGTCGAGCCGGTCTGCCTGCAGGGCGCTCTCGGCCAGCAGGCCCCAGGCGGCCGCGGTCCAGGGGCCGCCCCCGGTGCGGGTCAGCTCTTCGAGGGCGGTGTGGCCAGATGCGGTATCGCCGACCGCCAGCGCCACCTGCCCCTGGCGGAAAAGCTGCGCGCTGCGCTCCCGCCCGGTCGCCGACCAGCCGGCTAGTTCGCCGGTCTCCAAAAAACGCTGCAGCCCGGCATCCGCCGCCCAGGAGCTGCCAGCCCAGGCCAGCAGCAGCACCCAAAACCGCCTCATGGCTGCCCCTGCCTGCCGTGCAGGTCCTGGTAGATCTGCTCGTAATACTGTTCGATCAGGGCGCGGTATTCCTCCGGGTACGGCCCGTCGAGGGCGCGTCTCATCGCCGCCCGCAACTGATCGTAGGCCTGGCCCAGGTCGGCCGGCAGGGCGCCAGGCCCGCCGTAGAGGGGATCCTGCCCGCTTTCGGAGCGGCGCTTTTCCTCCATACCCTGGGTGTGGATGGAGCGGCTGGCGTCGAGCATGCGGTGCAGGATGCGCTGCTGGGCCGCCAGGGTCTGGGGGGTGAGGCGCTGGTTGCGCAGGTCCTCGACCACCGACTTCACCTCCTCGCCGATGGACTCCACCCGTCTTCGGGCCCCGCCCTGCCCGCGCAGCTGTTGCTCCAGCATCTCCAGGGCCTGGGAGATGCGGTCCTGCTCGGCGGCCAGGCGGCCCATCTCCCGGCGCGGGTCGCCGCCCCGCCCCCGCTTGCCCGGCTCCATGCCCTGGCCCATGGTCTGCTGGGTGGCTTGGTTGAGGCGGGCCTGCTGCTCCGAGAGGCCCATGAGCTGCTGCATGGCCTCGCCGAAACTGGAAGGGGTCTGGGCTTTGGAGAGATTGTCCATGCTCTGCCGCAGCAGCAGGGCTGTTTCGTTGAGATGGCGCATGGCCTCGGCCTGCGGTCCACCCGACAGGTGGGGCTCCTGCTGGCCCAGGAGCTGGGCCGCCTGCTGCATGTTGCGCAGGGCGTGCCCCAGGGAAGCAGTCAGGCCCGATTCGAGGCTGAGGGTCTGTTTGCCGGCCCGGGCCAGGCGCTCGGCCACCAGCCCGGCCCCCTGTAAAAGGGCAAACTGGTCCTGGGCCAGTGCGGCGGGCGGCGGGGCAGCGGCCGACTCCCCCAACCGGCCCAGCTCCTCCTGGCGAGCCGACAGGTGCAGCAACTCGCCCAGGGCCTGCTGCAGCTGGCGGCCGATCTGTTTTTTCTGCCGCGAGGTAAAATCCCCCTGCATCTTGCGCATGCTCTGCGAAAGGGCCTTGAGGTCGCCGGACAGACTCTCCCCGTGGCGCTGGGCCTCCTGCATTTCCTGGGCGCCCAACTGACGGGTCATCTCCTGCATGCGCTGGGTCAGCTGCTGCTCCTTCATCGCCCCGGCCTGGCCCTCCAGGCGCTGGGCGATCTCCTGGTCGAAGTCCTGCATCTCCTCGGCCAGCTTGCCCAGGTCCTGCTCCAGGTCTTTGGTGTCCTGCTGCAGGCGGTTCTCCTGGGGCGCTAGCCCCGCCTCCTTGCGTTGGACGGCCTGGTTGATCTGGTCCTGGCGTTTCTCGATTTCCTCGGCGCGTTTGACTGCCCCCTCCAGGTGTTGTTCGGCCTGGATCTGGCGCAAGAGGGCCAGGGTGCGGTCCAGTCGCTCCTTGAAGGTCTGGTGGTCTTCGTTGAACTGCTTTAGCGCCTCGGCCAGATCCTCGGGGTTGGGGGACTGCACCGCCTCCTGAAGGCGCGCCAGGGCCTGCTGCAGCTCGGGGGTGGCCACCTCGGCCATCAGCTGGCGGATCTCCTCCATCTTCTGCAAGAGCTCCTGGGAGGCCAGGCCGCTCTGCTCCAGCTTCTGGGCCGTCTCCTCCAGTTGCCTGGCCAGCTCCTCCACTGCCCGCGCCCGCGCCTCCTGGGCGGCCAGTGCCGACTCCAGCTCCTTCTTCTTCTCCCAGCTCAGTTCCTGATTCCTGAGCGCCTCGCGGCGCACCTGCTCCAGGTACTTCTGGGTCTGCTCCTCCTGCTCGGCCCATACCTCCAGGCTGTCCTGCTGCTCTTCCTGGGTCTGGGAGACCTCCTCGTAGAGTTCCTGCAGCGAGGGGTAGCGCAGCGAGTACTCGGGGGTGGCGCTCTGCTTGGGCCCGGCGACCGCGTCGTTGTCAAAGGCCTCGACCCGGTAGTAGACCCGGTCCTCGGGCAACAGATCCAGGGCGCCCAGGTCCCAGGTGTGGGCCAGGCTCACCTGGCGGTCGGCCCGGAAGGGTAGGTCCCGCCGCTCCTCGGTTTTGTTGTTGAGCCGCCACACCAGGCTCAGGCGCCCCACCCCGAAATCGTCGGCCGCCTCCACCCGCAGGTTTACTTTCAGCTCTTTGGGCAGATCCAGGTCGCGGCCCGGCTCGGCCAGGGCCACACTGGGCGGGGCGTCGCGCAGCACTTGGATGGCGTAGCGGATGGGATCGCGGCTGACGATGCCCTTCTGGTCGCGCAATTCCAGATGGTAATGCCCCTCGCCTTCGACGCTCAGGCGGGTGCGGGCGCGGCTGCCCTCCACCTGCATGGCCTGGCGCAGGGTGTCGTCGCGCACCAGCTCGGCGCTGGCCAGCGGCTGGCTGGCCTCCAGTTCGAGCAGGACCTGGGTGCCGGCCAGGCCGCTGATGTCGCCGTTCTCCTCGTCGCTCTTCACCGGCAGGCCGCTGTAGGCCGGGTAGTGGTATTCGAGGCGCAGGCGCTGCACCACCGGCGGCTCGATCACCCGCACCTGGTACACGGAGGTGCGGCCCTCGCCAGCCTCCACCTGATAGGCGAAGGGCCGCTGTATCTGCTTAAACATGTAGCGCAGCGAATCGGCGTCGAGGGCCAACTCCTCTTCCCGCCAGGCACTGGCCTCGGCTTCGCGCCACTGCAGGCGGGCACTGGGGGGCCTGATTCCGGAGAAATACATGCGCAGGGCCAGGTCGCTTCCCTTGACCACCTCGGCGTCCCCCGGTTCCAGGGCGATGCCGGTGCGGGCAGGGCGGGCAAAGGCGGTGAGCGGATGGGCGCAGCGGTGGAGGGCGTCTGCCAGGCTCCCGCCGGACGCCAGCCAGGCCAGGGCAAAAACCAGGCCGGCTCCACCCATCTGCCGCAGCCGGCGCAGCGCGGGGCCGGCGCCGATCACCTGGGCCGGCTCCACCTTGGCCAGCAGCCAGGCCGCCCGCTCCAGGGTGGCCTCCAGCAGCGAGGCCGAGTAGAGCTGGTCGGCGCGCGGGTCTGCCCACAGTTCCAGGGTGCTGATCAGCTGTTGCTGCAACTGGGGGCAAGACGCCTCCACCCGCAAGCCCAGAGTCTTGAGGGAGAGGCAGGCGGGCAGGCCTCTGCCCAGCACCAGACCCAGGGCCAGGCAGGGCGCAACCACCACCGCCAACCCCAGGGCAACGCGCCAGGGCGGGGGCACAAAGAACCAGGCCTCTATGGACAGCCCGATCAGGGCCAGCGCCAGGGCCACGGCCAGCGCCAGGGTCACGGCCTCGGCGGCCAGCAGCAGCAAAGCCCGGCGCCGCAGGCGGCCCAGGTGGGCCAGGATCTGGGTATGGAGGATTTGGGGGGCCGACATGGTCAGTGGGTCAGGACCCAGACGGCGATGTTGGCGCCCATACGCAGGGCGGCCTGGTGCTTCTCCGGCGAATCGCTGTGCACCTGGGGGTCCTCCCAGCCGTCGCCCAGATCGGTCTCATAGGTATAGAGCACCACCAGGCGCTCGCCCTCGAAGATACCCAGGGCCTGAGGCCGCTTGCCCTCGTGCTGGTGGATCTTGGGCAGCCCCTGGGGGAAATCGAAGTGGCAATGAAAAATCCCGTGCTCGGCGGGCAGTTCAACCAGCTCCTTGAGGGGGAAGACCTTCCTGATTTCGCGGCGGAAGGAGGTGTCCATGCCGTAGTTGTCGTCGGCGTGCAGAAAGCCGCCGCTCTCCAGATAGCGGCGCAGGCGCAGCACCTCTGCGGGGGAGAAGGAGACGTTGCCGTGACCCGTCATGTAGATGTACGGATAGGAGAAAAGTTCCTCGTCGCCGATCTCTACCTGCGCCGGCTCGGCGGCGGCCTCGATGGTGGTGTGTTCGCGCAGGAACCGGAGCAGATTGGGCAGTGAGGAGGGGTTGGCGTACCAGTCTCCACCTCCCCCGTAGTGGAGCTGGGCGATGGTGAAGAGCAGGCCGGCGGGCTGGGCGAGAACCGGCAGGGGCGAAAGGAGCGCGGCGAGCAACAGGAGGGCGCATTTCATAGCTGAGAGAAGATACCCGGCCGCCACCGTCAGATCAACAGCCACAAAAAGAATCAGGCCCGCGAACGGGCCTGTTGGAATTGCTCATCGACAGCGGGAACACTCAGGGCATCAGCTGCTCCAGTTCGCGCACGAAGTCGTTTCTGTCCTTGAACTGCCGGTACACCGAGGCAAAGCGCACATAGGCCACCTCGTTGAGGTGGCGCAGCCGCTCCATGGTCAACTCGCCGATCTGTTTGCTCTCCACCTCTTTTTCAGCCAGGTTGCTCAGGTCGGACTCGATCAGGTCGATCACCTCCTCGATCTGGTCGGCGGAAACGGTGGTTTTGTAGCAGGCCAGCTGGATCTTGTCCAGCAGCTTGCCCCGGTCAAAGGGCTCGCGCCGGCCGTCCCGTTTGATCACCGTCAGCGGGGTGTGCTCGATGTACTCATAGGTGGTGAAGCGCTGGCTGCAATTGATACACTCACGGCGCCTGCGGATGGCCATGCCGTCGCGGCAGGCTCGTGAATCCACCACCCGATCGTCCTGATGATTACAATAGGGACAACGCATCTGGTCTTTCCTCGCAGAGGGCTGCTGGCGAAAGCAAAGCTGTCGGGGAGACGGGGAGTAAAGGCAGAGCGCGCGGGAGGTAAAAGGGGGTTGGTCGCGCTGTCTCCAGTGCCCTAAAGCGCTGGAGACTACACACTTAGGATAAAGAAACTCGGCGGATCTGGCAATCTGTTTTTTTGTGGCTCAGTCCCGGAAGGTGAAGTTGAAGGGAATGGCCACCCACACCTTGACCGGGCGGTCGTTCTGGATGGCGGGGGTAAATTCCCACTGCAGGGCCGCGGCTTTGGCCGCCGCGTGGAAGACCTCGGGGCCGGTCACCTCACCCACCTTCTCCACCTTGCCGTCCTTGCCAACCAGGGCATTGACGGTAACCCGGCCCTCGATGCCGGCCTTGCGGGCGATCTCGGGGAAATCCGGCTTGACCTGTTTGGTCACCTCCGGCTGTTTCTCCACCTTCCAGATCTCGACCGGCTCTTCCTCCTCGACGATCTCGGCCTTCTGTTCCACTGCCCGCTCGTCCAGCACCGGTGGAGGGGCCAGATCTGACAACCCCAGGTCGATGTCGGTGGTCTCGATAGTGGTCTCGTCGGCAACCTGGGTGTTCTCGCTGGCGATGGGCACCACCGGGCGGGCGGCTGGAGGGGGCCGGCGCTCCTGCCTGGTCTCGGGGATCTGCTCGAGCTGGATGATCACGGCCTTCTGGGTCTTGGTCTCGAGGCGCACGTCGAAACCGCGCAGCGCCACAAACAGGATCACCTGGGCAGCGGCGGAGAGGGCCAAGCAGATATTGAGCACCCGGTTGTAGGTGCGTTTGAGATCAGCCTCGGGCAGTTTGCCGACGATCATTCTGTGCGCTCCCGGTCGGTGGCGAAGTTCACCCGCAGGGCCTCGGCCCGACGCAACTCCTCCAGCACATCGGAGACCAACCCGAACTGCGCCTGCTCGTCGCTCTTGATGGAGACGATGAGGCGCGGATTGGCCCGCATCTTGTCATTGAAGAGTTTGGCCACCTGATCCAGGGGCACTGGCTGGTCATCGACGATGATGGTCCCCTGGCGGTCGATCCAGACGCCGGTGACGGTGCGCCGGCTCTCCAGCTTCTCGATCTTGGCCGCCTCGGGCAACTCCACCGGCAGGCCGCGGTAGCGGACAAAGACGGTGGATACCATGAAGAAGATGATCAGCAGAAAGGAGATATCGGCCATCGAGGCCGTGGGGATCACGCTGTCGACTTTGGACTTGCGGTAGAATTTCATCTCATTTTTCCGGCGAGGCGATGGAGATCCGGGTGGCGCCGGCCAGTTTCAGCTCGTCGAGCACGTTGACAAAGGTGCGGTACGTGGCCAGGCGTTCGCTCTTGACCGAGATGATCAATTTGTCGTTCTCGGCCAGGCGGCGCTCAATTTCGCCCTGCAGCGCCGAGAAGGGGAGCGGTTTGAGCTGCTCGTCCTCGAAGATGGCCACGTCGTCGGCTTCGTTGATCCACACGTTGCAGATATTCTTCTTGGCGACTTCCTTGGATTCCCCCATTGCGGGCAGGTACAGGGACAGGCCTTTGTCCTGGTTCATGCTGGTGCTGGTCAGAAAGAAGATGATCAGCAGAAAGGCGATGTCCGCCATCGAGGCGGTGGGAATCTCGGGCAGTACCCTGACCCGCTTGCGCGGCTTCATGCCTCAGGCCCCCTCGGCGGTCTCGCGTTTGTGCCCCATCTCGGAGAGCACGTCGAGGAAGGCGGCGGTGTGCTCCTCCATGTCGACAATGATGCGGTCGATGCGGGAAGAGAAAAGATTATGGAAGAACTGGATGGGGATGGCGATCACCAACCCAGCCACGGTGGTGATCAGGGCTTCGGCGATGCCGCCGGCCACCGCAGTGGGCTCTACGTCGCCTGCCACCTTGATGGCCTGGAAGGCGCCGATCATGCCGCTCACCGTGCCGAGGAATCCCAGCAGGGGTGCCAGGTTGGCCACCGTAGCCAGCCAGATCATGCCCCGCTCCAGGAAGGCCATCTCCACAGCCCCGGCGTTCGAGATCGCCTTTTCCACGTGATCCAGCCCGCGGTGCAGGCGCAGGAGGCCGGCGTGGATCACCGAGGCCACCGGGCCGCGGGTCTGGGCACAGAGTTCGGCGGCCTTGTCCGGCCCGCCGCTGCGCAGGGCCTCTTCGAGGCTTTTGAAGAACTGGTTTGCATCGATGGCGGCCCGCCGCAGGTTGTAGAAGCGCTCAATCACCACGGCGACGCCAAAGATCAAGAGCAGAAGCAGGGGCCACATACACCACCCCCCATCGGCAAAGAACTGGCCAAAAGACGAATAGCCTAACATTTATCCTCCTTTTCGCCCGTGTTTTCGTTGAGCTACTGCTTGGTCTGCACTTCCGGGGCGGCGTTTTTGCCCTTGCCAAAGAATTCGCGTTTGAGTTTTTCCTCTTCGCTTTCGGGCGGCCGCAACTGCCAGATCCGCTGCTGGGCCATCGCTGCCCAGGCTGGGTCGACCTTGGCCCGCTCGTACGCGGCCACGGCCTGGTCCTCCTGTCTCTGTCGGGCCAGACAATCGCCTTTGAGCAGAAACAGATAGGCATTGCGTGGATCGGCGCGCAAGCCGCGCTCCACCCAGCGCTCGGCCGTTTTTGCGTCACCGGCCTTCAGGTACGACTCGGCCAGCTTGAGCGGCGGCTCAGGGTCTTTGTTATTGGCCTGGGCCATACCCTCCAGCCCCTTGAGGCGGGCAGCCTGGTCCCCGCTCTTTTCGGCAACCTGCACGTATTGGCTGTAGTAAGCGTAGCTGTTGAGCGAGTCGAGCTGGACCAGTTGAGCCAGGGTGGCCAGGGCGGCCTTGGTGTCGCCGGCCTTTACCTGCAACTCGACCATCGATTCGAGGGTGGCGCGTTGGTCTAGGGAGGCGGCCCCTTGGCCGGCGAGCAGGCGCTGCCGCCACTGCAGGGCCTGGTTCACCTGCCCCAGGTCCTCGTAGAGTTTGGCGATGTCTTCGATCAGCGGCGGTTCGGGCGCGCCGGCTTCGGCTTCGAGCAGGTAGTAGCGCAGGGCCTGGGCGGCTTTGCCCTGGCTGCGGAACAACTCGGCCAGGCGCAGGCGGGGCCGCTCTTGAAGGTAACTGGGGTCGTCGGGTTTCAGGCGCAGCAACCGGTCCAGGTACTGGGCAGCCGAATCGGGCTCTGACTCGCGCGAGAAGACCTCGTACAACCTGAAATTGGAGTTGAGATGTAAGGAGTCGAGAGCCAGGGCCTGGCCAAAGGCCTGGCGGGCAGCGGGAAAATCCTGGCGGTCGAAGTGCATTTCGCCGACCCAGAAGTAGGCCTTGGGGTCATCGGGCCGGTATTTGAGGTATTCGGTGTAATAGCGGAGGGCTTCCTGCGTGTCCTTCTTCTCGCGCGCATCCTTGGCCAGGAAGCGATATTTGCGCACCGAGTCCTCTTGGGCCGGCTCAGCGGCACCCACCGGGGCCGGCGGGTTGGCGAGGAACCAGGCCGCCCCGAGGGCAAAACACAGCATTTTCATAGGCATCACATCGCTCGCCTGTTGGTGATAAGGCGATAATATAACCGAATTCCGAGGTCAGGCAAACCCTGCGTACCGCCTCGCCGCACCAGCGGTGCAGAGATATAAGTGTATTAGTGTTACAGCTCTGCGGCCTTGCGGTTACCTTTGTCATCTTCACCAATCGAAGCCCGCACCCGGTTCCCCCAGCAGGGCGACCACTGCCCACACCAGGCGCATCAGCAGGTCGCCGCCGATCAACCCCACGAAGAAGGGCCGCAGTTGCCTGTAGGCCAGCGCCCCCCCGTAGCGCACCACCAGGGCCTTGGCCGCCCACCCCACCAAGGCCGAGCCCCAGATCAGGGTGCCCAGCCCGGTGCCGTAGACAAAACCGAGGGGATGAAAAGGGGAACGCAGGAAGAATTGCCGCAGCCAGGCCAGAGCCGCACTCACCGCAGCCCCAAAACCCAGGGCCCCGAGCCGGTCGCCATCGGGCGGCGCGGCCTGGGACCCCGCTTCGGCGTACAGGTAGTGGAAATAGCGGCCCAGGCGGGCGGCCCCGCGCGCCCCGCCCTGCTGCTCCAAACTGAAGAGCCCGCGCTCGTACACCAATTGGAGCAGGCATTGGTATCCGGCCACCAGACCCAGCACCAGGCCGGCGCCCAGCACCAGCCAGAGTTGGGACTGCCGCGCCCGCACCGCCTCGGCCAACTTCTGGCCCTCGAACTGCAGCAGGGCCACCACTCCCACCCCCGAGAAACTGAGCGCCCCGAGGAAGGCCAGCGCCACGTATTCGGCGGGGGCAAAGGCCCCTGGCCCGCTGCCCCAGGCAAAGAGGAAGACGTTGCCGGTGAGGAAATAGATCCCCGTAGCCGGCAGCCCGCCGTCGAGGCGCAGCCGCGCCATGCCCAGCACCCCCAGCAAGAGCAGCATACAGTGCAGGCCGCTCAACCAGAGCGACAGGCCCGCTGCCCAACCCCAGCCCACCAGCACCGCCATGCCCCCGGCCAGGAGCCCCAGGGCCCAGCGCTCCTCCCCTGCGCTGCCCAGCCCGCGCCGGCAGGCCCGGCCCAGCGCGTGGCGGGCCGCCCACAGGCTCAAGAGGGCCACACACAAAAGGCCGCCCCGCGCCTGGGCCGCCAGGTGGGGGAAGGTATTGGGCCATTCGCGCCACTGGCCGCCCAGGCCCACGAAGTGCCCGTGGTCCTCGCTGCGGCCCAGGATGTGCCCTCCCAGCAACTGGAGGCGGGTCGCCAAAAAGAAGAACCAGGTGCTGAAGCTCACCTCCACCGAGAGCAGGTAACACAGGCCCACCAGCAAGGGCGAGACCGAGAAGACGAAACGCGCCGTGGGCGGGGCCATGGCGCTCCAGGGCGCCTCCACCAGCACCTCGCCCAAATCGAAGGCCAGGGGCAGTTCGCCGGGCAGGAGGAAGTAGTGGTGGATGCCGTTGATGCCGTGAATAAAAACCGGCACCAGCAACCCGGCCCAGACCAGGGGCTGTCGCCAGTAGGCAGTACCTGTCGCCAGTTCGAGGGGCACCTCGGCCAGGGGATAGCGCAGCCGCTCTTCCTCCAGCCAGCGCTGGCGCAAGAGGCCGGCCAGGCCCAGGGCGGCAGCGGCAAAGGCCAGCACCAGCAGGGACCACCAGCCCAGGGGGGCCAGCCAGGCAACCCAGGGCACCTCTGCCCCGCCCTCGTAGAAGCCGGCCACCGCCGGGCTGCCCGGCGGGCCGGGCACCATCCACGCCGGGATCAGCTTGAGGAAGGGGTAGTAGCGGCCTTTTTCGTCGGCAAAGAAGTATTGCCCCGTGGTCAGACCTGGCAAGAGGGCGTGCGCCCAGCCAGACGCCGCCAGGGGCAGGCCCACGGCCAGGAGCAGGTACAGGGCCAGCAACTCCCCCCGCTCCAGGCCCAGCCGCTCGCGCAGGGCGGCCAGCAGCGCCAGCAACAAGAGGGGCAGGGCCGGCAGGGCCCCGGCGGCCAGGGCCGGCCCCCCGCCCACCAGTTCCACCCGCTGCAGGAGCCAGGCTCCGCTCCACAAGAGGGCCGCGCCCAGGAGCAATACCCGCCAGGTGAGGAATCGGTTCATCGTCAGTAGGGCAATTGGGCCACGGCGCGCACGATGAGCACCACGCCCACCGCGGCCATGCCGATCAAACCCTGGCCGCAGGCAAAACCCGCCAGCAGGATGGGGGCGCGGCGCGACCATTCCTCCGGGCCCAGCCGCCGCTGCAGCCAGTACCGCCCCAGGCAGGCGCCGAGCATCTCGGGGATCAGCAGATGGGGCAGGCTCTGCAACCCGCGGATAAACCCGTACACCCCGGCCAGGGGCACCCCCCAGCCGGCCAACCCCCACAGCGCCCCGCCGGTCAGCAGGAAACTGCCCGCCACCCAGGCCGGGTCCACCACCTCCCCGAAACGCAGGCCCCCCTCGGTGGTGAAGGAGAGCCACATGAACTGCCGCAGGGCAAAGAGGTGCCAGTACTGCTGGGCATAGGGAAAGGCGATGGAGGGGATGGGGCCCATCTTCCAGATCACCGTCCAAAAAAGCAGCCCACAGCCCAGGGCAATGGGCAGGATCAGCAGCTCGGCCCTGGCGATGCTGGTCAGCCGGGTGCCGGTCAATTCCACCTCGCGGAAGAACTGGGCCCGCCGGCCGTGGTCGCCGTAGGGAATGGGCGCAAACCAGATATCCACCCCGCGGTACCCGCTCAGGAGAAAGGCCCCCTCCCGCACCAGGGGGATGCCGGCGCTCTGCCCGGTCAGGCCCACCATGCGGGCATTGGCATAGGAGACCAGCGGGGTGAGCACAAAGGCAAAGGCCAGGAGGAAGACCAGGGGGAAAGAGTCGTCCTCTAACAACACCAGGCACAGGGCGATGTACCCGCAGGTGGCCGCCAGGTAGAGCGCGACCCCGATCCACAGGGGAAAGTCGCCCCGGCCCGGCGGTGTTGTCCAGGAGCCGACCGCGCCACGGTGCCCGCGCAGGGCCTGGGCGGCCTGCCACAGCCCCACCAGGGCCACTGCCGCCCCTGCCCCGATGTACACACTCAGCCAAAAGTCGAGGTCATTGGCGAAGTGGGTGGAGACCGCGTCCATGCCCGGCCGCCAGCGGGTCAGGTGGCCAAGGTGGTACAACACAGGATTGGCCACCACCTGCACCAGGGAGCCGGCAAAGGCCCCGGCCACCACCCAGAAGGGCAACACCGCGCCGGCCAACACCAGGCCCAGGTCGGTGCCGATGCCCAGGGTCGCGGTGGGCAACACCTTTTCGAGGTCGCGGGTAAAATCGATCCAGGGCACCGGCAGGAGCACCAGGGGCCGCGAGGCGATCAGCCCAGAGAGCGCGGGCAACCCCACCAGCACCGCCCCGAAGACCAGCCCCAGCCCCATGCCCGTGGCAAAGACCCGCCAGCGCCAGGTCTGCGCCTCGCTCTCGGCCAGGGCCATGGCTCCCTGGGCCGCCACCGGGGCCAGGGGAAAGGGCAGGCGCTCCACGTCGGCGGTGAGGCGAAAGAGCACGTACCCCAACCCGAACCACTCGGCCCGCGCCAGCACCTGCCCGAGCACCAAGAGACCGATGGGCAGCGCCCAGTCGGGGTGGAAAAAGGTGCGCGCTGACAGGGCCGGCGAACCAGCGGGCGGCACCACCCAGGCGGGGAGTTGCTGGGCCAGCCCCAGCATCTGGCCCACCTGGGACTGCACCAGGTATTGATTCCAGATCAACCCGCCAAAAGGCCCGCCGGCCAGCATCATGCCTCCTGCGGCGTGGGCCAGGCCGCCGGCGATGTAGTAGAGGGTGTAGATCTCCTGCCGGCGCAGGGGGGCAAAGGAACGCCGGGCCACCTCGGAGAAGAGGATGAGGGTCACCCACTCGGCCGCCGGGCCCAGGCTCGACCCGGCGATCAGCCCCATGTAGATGGCCCCCGGCATCATCAGGAAACCAATAAAGAAGGCCCCCAGCACCACCCGACGGCTCATGCCCTCCTCGAATTGCACTGGCCCGCCGCTCATCTATAGATCTCCCGCTGGGCCGGCTCCAGGGCGCGCCAGACCAAAAACTGCCGGCGCAACTGGTCGACGAGCAGCCTATTGCCCCGCCGCCAGGCGTGGTCCTCGCCGGCCAGCCGGCAGAGGCGCAGCACCAGAGCGCAGTAGCGCGGGTCGGACTCGGGGCGCAGCTCGAGGGTGAAGTCCTGGGAAATGCCCTGGTCGAAGGGGGCCAGCCACAGCCGGGCGCCCAGGCCCTCGGGCCGGCGCGCCACCGCCTCGGTGTAGAAGCCCGCGCCGATGGACTGCTCGTCGTGGGCCTCCAGGTATTCGGCCAGAAAGGCACACAGGGCCCCGGCCTCGGCCCGGCGCAGCGAGAAGGGCAGGGCCAGTTCGAGCAGGGGCCCTTGGGCCGGGGGCAGCCGCCAGCGCCTTTCCACCCCCGGCACACACAGGCGCGAGGCCTGCCGGGCCGGGTACAGGGCCGAGGCCATCACCACCAGCACCAGCCCGGCCAGGGTGCCGGCGGCGGCCAGGGAGGTGTAGTTGACGGTCAGCCCCGGAAAAAGCCCGTAGACCCAGCCCAGGCGCGAGAGCAGTTGCCCCCCCAGGTATCCCAGCACACTGCTGAGGGTGGCGTAGACCGCGGCCTCGGCCCAAAAGAGGCCTGCCACGTGGGAAGGGGCCAGGCCGATGGCGTTGAGGGTGCCGATCTCGGGCAGGCGTTCGTACACCGAACCGAGCAGGGTGTTGAGGACAATCAGCGCCCCGATGAGCAGGGGCACCCACAGCCCGGCCTGCCCGGAGAAGGTCTGGGCCTCCACCGCGTTGACCAGATAGCGCCGGCCTTCGAATGCGGCGAAGAAGTTCACGCCCCAGACCTCGGCCAGTTCCCCGATCTGCACCGCCGCCTTTTCCCCGTCCAGGTGCAACGCCACCGAGGCCAGGCGGCTGTGTTCCCCCCAGCGGGCCACCGCTCTCCAGGGCAAGATCAGCACCTGGGCGCCGGACAGGTGGGCAAAGGCGGGCTCCCCTCCCTGGCGGGCCCGGCCGGCCCGCTCCTCCTCGGGCTGCTGGGCCTCGCGGTCCAGCGGGGTGAGGGGTGCGCCGTTGAGGTCTCGCAACTGGTCGAAGGCAGCCGGCGAGAAGATCCCGATCACCTGATAGCGCCGCCCCAGATAAACCACCCCATCGCCGGGCTGCACCCCCAGCGACTGGGCCTGCGGGGCGGCCAGCAGGCAGACCTCTTCCTCGCCGGGGGCGAAGAAACGGCCCGCCTCCAGGGTCTGGGCCAGCGGCGTGAGCTGTGCCTCGGCGGCGTCCAGGCCCAGCGCGGCCTCCACCCGGGTGCTGCGCCCCTCCCCTCCCCACAAAAGCGCCGGCTGCTGGTACCACCAGCGGGGCAAGGTGCGGTCTGCGCCGTACTGCCGGCTGAGCCTCTCGTACGCCTCCGACTCCAGCGCCGCCCAGCCGGGCAGGCGCAGCAGCGCCCCGGCGGCGCGGGCCGGCGAGGGCCCCAGGTCGCGGCGGTCGATGCGCAGGGCCGTGTTGATCGAGGTCAGGGAGACCAGCGAGAAGCTCAGCAGGCCCAGGGTGGCGCAGGTCAGGCCGGTGCGCCAGGGCCGGTTGCGCAATTGGGCCGCCCCCAGGAGCAGGGCTTTCAGCGCGATACCGCCTGGCCTAGCCTGGTCGCGGTGCCGGGCCAGGCGGGGGGCCAGGGCCGCGCGCAACTGGGTGTTGAGCCGGCTCAGGCCCAGGATGATGACCACCGCGCTGAGGGCCAGCACCAGGAAACCCACCAGGATGAGCAGGGGGTGGATGTTGAGCTGAAAGGCGGGATGCGAGCAGCGCAACAGAGCAAAACCGGCCAGGAAGATCAGCGCCGCTCCCATGCCCTGGCCCGGTAATCTAGGATGAGCCAGCAGGAGCCGCTCGCCGAAGTAGGCGAAAGGCAGCAGCAGCAACAAAAAGAAAACGATGCCCTGCACCGCGTCCCCCACCAAATCCTGTAATCCCCCGTAGGTGCGCAGCGCCAGGCCCCAGGCCCGCTGGCTCAGCGCGGCAAAGGCCTGGTGCTCTCCCGCCTGCAGGGCGGCATCGGCCCGGACCAGCAGCGAGTCGGCCTGGGTGTGGAGCCGGCGCAGGAGCTGGCTGCGGATGCCGTGGCGCTCCAACTCGTCGAGGCGGGCGGCGTTGAGCCCGGTCAGGTCGGCGGCCACGGTCCGCGCCCCCAGGGCCAGGCGGGGCTGGGTCTGCGGGTCGAAGCCCTCGCCGCCCTTGAGCAGCACCAGCCGGCGGCCCAGACCGTAGCGCCCGGTGCTCATCGTCAACTTCACCCGCACTCCGGGCGGCACAAAGGCCACTCCCGCCTTCTCGATGCGGCTGCCCAGGGTGTTGCCGTACCCCCGTTGGTGAATCTCGGCCGGGGTGGGCGGCAGGCAGTACCCGTAGTTGACCAGAGGTGCGTCCTGGGCGGCGTCGAGCAGGCGCAGGTTTTCGAGGGCACTGAGGTGGCGCGGGTCGAAGAGGTCGAGCAGGGTGAAGGGCACGCAGGGGAAGGCCACCAGGGTGAGTTGCTCCTCGGCGTGTGCCATCAGAATCTCGTCGGGGTACTGCTGGGCTCCGTACGGGCCCTGATCCAGGGCCAGGTTGAGGGCGCCGCTCCGGGGATCGGCCCCGTAGGCCTCCACCTGCACCGGCTTTAGGTACAAGGTCTGGGATTCCAGCCCGGGCAGGGAGAAACGCCCGGCGCTGTCGGTCAGGGCGCTGTATTCCAGGCGCACCCCCATCTGGGTCTTGGCCAGGTTCCGCACCCGCACCCAGGCCCCGGCCACTGGCTGGTCCGGGGCGTACCCCTGCCAAGTGAGCACCTGTCCCTGCAGGGTGCCGGAGAAATCCTTGGGCTCGCCGATCTGGGGACCAGCCTCCGGCTCGTCGAGCAGGCCGCGGATCAGGTGGAGGAGGAAACGGGTCTGGTGAGATAGATTGGGTAGGTCCACCCCGGCGGGCAGATCCAGGGGCGAGTCGAAGGCCGCCCGCTCGTCGCCGGCCGTCACCAGGGTGAGCCCCAGGGGCCCGGCCAGGTTAAAGGCCGCCCCCTCCACCGGGACCCTTTCGGGCAACTGCCCCACCAGCCGGCGCTGGTTGAGGGGTTTGAGATCTCCGCCCAGCACCAGCTGGCCGCCGGTCTCGCGCTGCTCCCATTCCTGGGCCAGGCGCAGCAGCGGCCCGTAGAGTGGCGGCTGGATGGTGCGCACCCGGTACGGCTCGCCTGCCTGCACCAGGCATAACTGCCGGCTGTGGGAACTCAGGTCCAGGCCCAGATAATAGGCCAGCGTCAGGCCACCCAGCCGGGCCTCCAACTCGCCGACCGGGGCCGCCCCCTTTTCGAGCTGCCGCCAGCGCGCCATCCAGGCCCGCATGCCGGCCAGGGCCTGGAAATGACCCGCCGTGGCCAGCAGCAAGACCGTGCGCCGCGGCGGGCTGCGTGCCAGGGCCCCGGCCACCTCGAGCCAGGCAGCCACTCCGCAGGCCTGTTCGGCCCCCGGCGCCAGGGCCGGCACCGGGGAGATGGCGTCGTAGTACGCCCCGACGATCACCACCTGGCCGGCCAACTCGGGGTCGCTGCCGGGGAGGATTGCGGCGATGGTCTGGGCCGCCGCGCGCTGCCAGTTCATGCGGCCCCACAACCGGCCCTGCAACCCGCCCTGTGCCAGGTGCTCCCGCAGGCGCCGGCTGCTGCTCTCCGGGGCGTAGAAGCGGGGCAGATCGGCCGGGGTGCTGAGGAATTTTGCCTCCCCTTCCCGGCGGTGGGCGCGATCGGGGTCTGCCGGGGCGAGGAAGAGGGCGGCCACTGCCCCCAGGTCGAAAACCTCCACCCAGTTCAGCCCGCAGTCGTATTCCAGCACCGCGATACTCCCCCCCAGCCCCAGATGGTCCAGTTCCCCGGGGGCGGCCCGGCCGGCGTACACCAGGGGCCCGGTCAGCCCTTCGTCAGGCAAGGTGGAGGTGCGGGCCAGGTTCGGCCACAGGCAGTGCAGGGGCAGGTGTTCCCCTCCCGCCAATTCCACTCCGGCGCCCTCGTCCACCGGCACTGGCACCTCAAAGGGCACGCGGTAGACCTGGTCCACCCCCTGGGCGCGCAGCTGGCCCTCCAGATAGTCGGCCGCCGTTCCTGCCCCTGGGTAGCCGCTGACCCGGGAACCCAGGCCGGCCAGCTGGGCGATGTGCGCCGCTAACCGGACATCGGGGGATTGGCCGGGGGACGGACTGCACAGGGCCAGGAGCAGGGGGATGCCCCCACAGGCCAGCGCTTGACATAAGCGCCTGATATGCTTCATTTTATGAGTGCCGCGCAATACGGCAGTGCCGCTGAAGGGAGGGTCCGGCATGAGCTGGTTCGAGAAGATGACGTCCGGGTTCAAAACCGGCAGCAAGCGGGAAATTCCGGCCGGGATCTGGTCCAAGTGCCCCAAATGCAGCTATTCGACCTACCAGCAGGCTCTGGAGCGGGCCCACTGGATCTGCTCCGAATGCGGATTCCACTACCCGGTGGGCCACCAGTATTACGTGGAACTGCTCACCGATGCCGACACCTTCGCCGAACTCGACGAAGCGCTCACCGCCGCCGATCCCCTGCGCTTCAGGGACACCAAGCGCTACACCGACCGCATCCGCGACGGCAAGACGGCCAGTGAGCTGAACGAAGCCATCTGCACCGGCGTCGGGCGGCTGGGCGGGCACCCCGTGGCTCTAGGGGTGATGGATACCCGTTTCATCCTGGGCAGCCTGGGCAGCGCCACGGGGGAGAAGATCAGCCGCCTCATCGACCGGGCCCTCGCCGAGCGCCGCAGCCTGGTGCTGGTCTGCCAGTCGGGCGGGGCGCGTATGATGGAGAGCGCCTACTCGCTGATGCAGATGGCCAAGGTCAGTGCCAAACTGCACCAGCTCGCCCTGGCCAAACTCCCCTATATCGCCGTGCTCACCGACCCCACCTACGGCGGGGTGACCGCCAGTTTTGCCATGTTGGGGGACGTGATTCTGGCCGAGCCCGGGGCCCGCATTGGTTTTGCTGGTCCCGAGGTCATCAAGCAGTTCCTCAAGGTCGAATCCCTGCCCGAGGGTTTCCAGCGCTCCGAAACCGTGCTTCAACACGGCTTCATCGACCATATCGTGCGCCGCGATGAATTGCCCGCCACCCTCAGCCGGCTCATCGCCATGCTGCGGGCCGGCGAAGCGGCGGCCTAGCTCAGAACAGGTTGCGGTACTTCACGGCCACATAGGTCTGCTCGGCCGAGAAGCCCACGTCCAGCCGGATCACGAAGTCCGCGTTCCAGTACACCCGCCCGCCCACCCCGGCCGTCCAGTGCAGCCCATCAGGGCTGACCTGGGTCACCCGGTGCCAGACCCTGCCGGTATCGACGAAGAGAATCCCCTTCCATTCCAGATGCTGGCCCCACCAGTGCGAGGTGCGCAGGAGATAACGCGCCTCGGTGTTGGTGAAGAAGCGCACGTCGTCGGTGAAGCGCTGGGTGTCGAAACCCCGCAACACGTCGCCCCCTCCCAACCCCTTGATGCGCCGGCTGCCGCCGATCTCGCCATAGGCGTAGAGGGGGATGGAGCCGGTGAGTACCTCGAAAACACTGCGGTGACCCAGACTCAGGCGCGGGGAGACCAGCCAGTAGCGGGCGTCGGTGAAGGTGTAGCGTTTGAAATCGATCTCTTCGAGAAAGAGGGCGAGCAGCGAGTTGCGCGAACTCTCGTACGACCACTCGTGGTACACCCCCACCAGCGGCATCACCTCGTCGTCGCGGGTATCCCACTCGAGGGTGGCGCTGAGGAAGCCGGTGCTGCCGCCCACCACCCCGCCGGGTGTGCCGGCATCCACGTAGAAAGATTCCTTGCCCCGCGGTTCGATGTCAGTGCGCTCCAGGCCCAGACCCACCGACATGGAGAGGGGGCCGTAGAGTTCGCGCAGGAGGCTGAAGATGAACCGGGGTTCCTCAAGAACGTAGTAGTAGTAGTCCTTATCTTCGACCTTGTTGCCCCGAGGATCGATGAAGCGATTCGAAGTGTTGTTGCCCCGGCCGTAGTACCGCGCTCTCAGGTTTCGCTCCATACTGCCCACCAGCAGCACCCCAAAATGCGTACCTGAGATGCGCGGCACCTTGAGCCGGAGGAAGTAGTCCACCTTTCCCTCCGTGGAGCGCACGGCGTGCATGACGAACTTGTAGCGGTAGGGCCGCCGCTGCAGATCGGCCCATTGGATGCGGGCTCCGTAGTTCCAGCCGGTGCGCGGGCTGAAGTAGATCACCGGCAGGCCGGTGACGCCATAGGGGGTGCCGCCGACATTGAACTGTTTGCGTTTGGCCAGCCAGCGCACCTTGTCGGCGGCGGTGCCCTCCCCGTGCCTGGTCCGGGCCAGGGTGTCGCCCCGGGCGGGGTCCACCCAACCTGGGCCGGCGGCCAGGCCAGGGGCAGCCCAGCCCAGCGCCAGCAGTCCCCACAGCAGGACCAGCCGGCGCCACTGCCCGCGCCCTGGTGCGAATCGGTGCTCGGGTACCGGCATCAGGCCCGCTCGAAGCGCCGGCGATCGGCCCCCTGCGGCGGGGCGTCCATGGTGAAGCGGATCGGGGTGAGGGCCACCTCTCCCCGGCCCAGCGCGGCGATGTCCCCCCGCCCTTCCGGATCATCGGTCCGCAGGCCCGACAGGTGATAGGCAAAGGAATCGGGCGCCTGGCCCCGGGCAAAGAAGGATCCATAACAACTGGGGGTGAGTGCGGCGAAACGGCGGGGGGTTTGCCGGGTGACCCCGGCGGGCATATTGACGTTGAGCAGCGCCGCGCCGGCGGGCAGGCCGGCCTGCCACACCTCGGCGGCGATTTCCCCGGCCACCTCGGCCGCGTGCTCCCACAGCTCGCCAGCACCCCCATCGCGGTGCTGGCGCCAACGGGCATAGTCCTCGGCCTGCAACTCCACCGAAAAGGCCAGGGCGGGCAGGCCGGCCAGTGCTCCTTCGATGGCCGCCCCCACAGTGCCCGAGCTAAGAAAGTAGGCCAGCCCGGTGTTGGTCCCCACGTTGACCCCTGAGACCACCAGGGCCGGCCGCGAGGGGAAAAGGGTGTAGATTCCCAGATTGGCGCAATCGGCGGGGTACCCGTCCAGGGCCCAGACCCCGAACTCCTCGCGCGGCAGCAGCCGGGTTTCGAGCTGGCCAAAACGAGTGAGCACCTTGGAGGCCCAGCTGCGCTCGCTGGCCGGCACCACCGCCTGTACCGGGGCAAGGGTTGCCAGCTGGCGCAGCAGCGGCACCAGGGCGGGTGAATCCACCCCATCGTCGTTGGTGACCAAAATCCAGGGCGTTGCGGCTTCTTCCGTCACCTCTACCTCGCCGGCAAGGGATGGGTAGGGAGCAGTTTGGCTGATATATTATATAAATACCTCCCTGTCCACCACCAACCAGCCACACACCTCCCCCCGGGTCTTCTCCCTATGAACCAGGCGCTGCTCCTCCAGGAACTCGAAACACTGGCCGCCCAGCTGGGGGTCGAGGTGCGCTACGAGGAGTTGGAGAGTGCGGGCGGGTTGTGCCGTTACGGCGGCAAATACCGCCTGATCCTCAGCCGCAATCTGTCGTCGGCAGGCCGCATCCGCCGGCTCGGCCGCGAGCTGAGCCGCCTGCCGCTGGAGGGGGTGTTCCTGCGGCCCTCGGTACGGGAACTACTCGAAAATCAACCGGAGGGCTGAGAAACATAGAATTATCTACCTCAGGGCGTTATATTTATAATTATCATCGTCCGCGCTGTGCTCCCCTGGCTTCTCTCGTCTACCGATCACCGAAGAGGACCCTCATGTCCTTTCTCTACCTAGTTGTTTTTGGCGTGCTGACCCTGGCGACGGTCCTGCCGGCCGGAGCCCTCAACTTTTACGTGAACAGCGCTACGGGTGATGACCGCCGCAGCGTCCAGGCCGCCCAGAGTTCGGCCACGCCCTTCCGCACCATCACCCATGCCCTGCGCATCGCCCATCTGGTGTCCGAGGGCCGGCCCCACGTCATCCACGTCCCCACGGGGACCTACTCGCCCAGCAGGGGCGAGACCTTCCCCCTGGTCATCTCCCAGACCCGGATCTATCTGTCCACCAGCGGGGTGACCACCTTCGATGCCGAAAACAAGGCCAACTTCTTCCGCATCACCGCACCCACCGGGGATTTTGTCATCAAAGGCATCACCTTCCGCAACGGCCTGGCCGAAAAGGGCGGGGCCATCTACGCCGAGGGCTGCTCCCTGCGGGTGGTGGACAACATCTTCCTCAACAACCGCGCCACTGAAAGCGGCCAGGTCCTCTACGTCAAGAACGGCCGGGTCCAGTTCTACAAAAATCTGTTGCGCGACAACGGCGCTGCCGGCGACACCGGCGCCGTGCTCTCTCTGCACAACACCTTTGCCGATACCACCCAGCGCGAGTTCGTCCGCAACAACACCTTCTACTGGAACCTCGCCCCGGCCATCCAGACCTCGGGCAACCGCACCGACATCAGCAACAACATCTTCTCCAACCCCGACACCACCGAATCGCGGACCTTTGTCGCGCCGCCGGCCGTCCTCGACGCCTCGGCCACCGCTTTCCCGCTGATCCGCTACAACATGCTGTGGCGCACCCCCATCTTCTATATCTCGGACCGGGCCGACAGCATCAAGCTGGCCAAAACCGTGCGCGACACCGTTACCCTTGCCCAGGCCGGGGTCAAGGTGCCCACCTTCATCACCAACTCCCCGGACACCGTGGCCAAGGTCGGCTCCACTTATCTCTTTGTGCCCACCGTGACCGGCAACAAGGCGGCCTATATCTTCCGCGCCAACACCGACGCGGGCCGCCTGTTGCCCTCGGGTATCTCGGCCACCGAGGTGCAGGATCAAAAACAGATCCGCTGGGTCCCGACCCTTGCCGATACCGGCAGGAAAAACATCTATGTCGAGATCCAAGACCCGGTAGGATCCCTGCAATACCTCGATTACAATGTACGGGTCTATACCTCCGAAACCTTCCCCGACACCGCCGGCAAAGGCCCCACGATCAGAATCAGCCTGGTCCCCGATACCGTGGCGGCGGTCGCCGCCCTCAACGCCCTGGTCCCGACCTTCTCGACGGCATCCAGCGCCGCCAACAACAAGTACGCCAATCCCAGGTTCATCAATGCCGCCATCAGCCGTTTTGAGCTGGAGGATCCCGGCTCCCCGGCCATCGACGCGGGCAACCCCATCGTCGCCGTGCGCGACAGCCCGGGCAATCGCAACAACATGGGCCACTTCGGCGGGCCGGGCAACGCCGGCGCCCCGGCGGCCGACACCACCTTCAAAGAAGCACTCACCATCACCAGTCTGCCCGATAGCACCGCCAAAGTAGACACGGTCTATACCTTTTCACCCACCATGCTCAGCCACACCCTCTCCGAGATCGATATCATCGATCTGATCCCGGGCCTGACCCTGCCACCCACACTCAGCCGCGCCTTCGGCAAAGCCCCCCCCATCCGCTGGACCCCCACGGCCAGCGATACCGGCACCTACCTGATCGGCGTGATCGCCTACCACAAGGTGGCTGGCCAGGGGCGCCAGTATTTCTCGCTGAGAATCAAACCCGCCAACGAGGCGCCGCGGGTGAGCAGCACCGCGCCCAGCCTGGCGTACGAGGATTCGCTCCTGAGCTACACCATCGCCGCCACCGACCCCAACGGCGACGTTATCACCTATGCGCTGACCAGAGGCCCTTCCGGCCTGAATCTCAGCGCCTCCGGCGCGGTCACCTGGACCCCCACCCAGGCCCAGGTGGGCACCGACACCGTGGAGGTCACCCTCACCGACAGCAAAGGGGCATCCACCCTGCACCGCTTCGCCCTCCAGGTGCGCAATACCAACGACATCCCGGTGATCACCAGCGATGCCGACACCCTGGCCGCCGAGGACTCCACCTATACCTACCGCCTCGCCGTCGCCGACCCGGATCCGGCTGAAACCCTCAGCTACCGCCTGATCCAGAGCCCCACGGGCATGAGCGTCGATTACACGGGTGCCCTGACCTGGATCCACAACCAGGCCCAAGTCAGCCGCCACA
>SXGT01757967.1_pt1 | contig 30766 bp, 19 predicted proteins | sample 3176221 | NCBI WGS metagenome assembly SXGT01 (sample SAMN11356862, study PRJNA531348) | freshwater metagenome | isolation source: freshwater sample F1-120 | place: China: Fuxian Lake, Yuxi | collected 2017-12-25
ATTGGAGGGACTGTGCAAGTGCTTTCCTCGCACGGAGCCGAACAGTTGATCGTGCAACGAGTTCTTGCATGTCGGACTGTGGCGGAGGGACGCAAGGCGTTGGTATTAAGTGCGGTGATTATTTTTCCGTTGTTTCTGATATTCCTCTTTTGCGGTGCTTGGCTCTGGGTTTATTACCGACATTTCGACATGGCGATTCCGCTTCCTGAGGCTCGACCCGGCATCAAGGCTTACGATTTTATCTACCCCATTTTTATCACGACGGCCGTCCCCCATGTTCTCAAAGGTTTTCTCATCGTCGCAATTTTGAGCGCGGCGATGTCCTCGGTTTCATCGGCACTCACTGCGTTGGCTTCGGTTTCTACGATGGATATTATGAAACTGCTGCGGAAGGTTCGAAAAACCGAATCAGAAGCCGAGACCGCAGCTTTTTACCTTCGGTTTAGCCGATACTCCACGGTTGGTTGGGCATTGGTGCTAGTCGGAGTAGCTTATGCGAGCCGTGAGACTACCTATGTTCTCAGTACCGCCTTTCAACTGCGCGGACTGACAAGTGGGGCGTTACTCGGCGGCCTCATTCTTGCCATCAGCCGCTTCCAAGCACCGGCTTGGCTTGTGATCGCTTCCATGACCTATTCGTTCCTTGCAATGGCTTTGATTGCTTGGAAAACCACACTTTATTGGCCTTGGTACACCCTTGTCGGAACGAGCATTACCTTAGTGGTTGCGTTCATTTTCAAAATAGTCCTTCGACAAACAGGTCTGTGTTCGGAGCGGAAATAGAGATTCAACAGAGGATCGAATGGATGTTTACTTTAAGTTTCCAGAGCGGTTTATTAGGTTGCGTCAGGGGTTGACGACGTTGTCGTGGTGACTGGTAGGTGCGGTTTGTTTTGCTTAGATCGAATTGAAATTGAACCAACAAATTAAAGTTGGATGCGTCGCCTAGTTGCCATCGTTAGTTTTTTTTACCTCGTTACTCTTTCCTTTGGTGTCCCATTCCCCCGGCAGGAACCCATTGTTGGATTTGGGCTGACCAATGCCCTCGGGAACCTGAAGTTTAATCAACCCGTCGCTCTGGCGTCGCCGCCGGGGGAAACCAACCGGCTTTTCGTTGTTGAACGCCTCGGACGGATCATGGTGGTTCCTGACCTCACCGCACCTCAAGCGGAAGTGTTCCTAGACCTCGAGGATTCCACTGTCGCAGCAACAGGTGAAGCCGGGCTTCTGGGGCTCGCATTCCATCCCGAATTTGCTAGGAACGGTTTTTTTTACGTGTTCCGTACGACCTACGATCCGGACTTTAGGGACAAGCTTTCTCGATTCACGGTTTCGGATCCGCAGGGCAATCTGGTAAGTACCAATTCAGAACTCACGATTCTCAGTCTCCCTGATGTTTCCGACCAACATAATGCAGGAGACCTTCATTTTGGTCCGGATGGATACTTGTACATCTCCACGGGAGAGGATGGACCGTTGAAGGATGAGGAGCCCGAACATTTTCAAGCGATCGACAAGGGACTTTTTGGAGGCATCCTCCGAATCGACGTCGATAAGCGACCCGGCAACCTTCTCCCCGTTGCGAGAGGAGACACAGGGAATTACCTCATCCCCGCAGACAATCCGTTTGTCGGGGCGACCAATTTCAATGGTTGGACGATTCAACCTGAGGAGGTGAGAGCCGAGTTCTTTGCCGTGGGAATGAGGAACCCGTTCAGGTTTTCGATCGATGAACAGACGGGACAAATTTATGTGGGGGACGTCGGCGAAGGATTGTATGAGGAGATCAACCTCATCACGCAGGGTGGTAACTATGGGTGGCCGTTCTACGAGGCCAACGGTGCGGGGCCGTTTTTCAAGGATCGACCTGAGAAAGAGGCGTTTATCGAGCCCTATTTTCAGTTTGGACATGGATCGTCAGAGTTCCAAGGTAGGGCGGTGATCGGTGGTTTGGTTTACCGGGGTGGCGACCTGCCGGGGTTGAATGGGAAATATATTTTCGGGGATCATCGCAGTGGGCACATCTGGAAACTTGAAACTTCAGGAGCCAACGTTCAATCAGTTTGGCTGACCAGCGAGCCTGGGTTGTCCTGCTTCAGTGTAGATCCAAGGGATGGCGAACTCTTGGTTGCAAATGTGCTTTCGGGGCGGATCCAGCGGATGATTTATATAGAACCTCAAGCTGCTTTGGTGTTCCCGCAGACCATATCGGATTCGCAGCTCTTTCGAAACGGTGATTTGGATCAACCGACATCTGGCCTCTTTCCCTACGAGGTCAACGTGCCTTTTTGGTCTGACCACGCTCTCAAACGTCGTTGGTTTTCCATGGGTGATTCAGAAACCAAAATAGTCTCGTCTGCGACCGAACCGTGGGTCTCACCTCCAGGGGCTTTCTGGGTCAAGCATTTCGATTTGGAGACTACTTTGGGTGATCCGCAGACCGCTCAACGACTAGAAACACGGGTGCTGGTCCGGAACTCGGAAGGGGTCTATGGGTTGAGTTATCGGTGGGATTCTCAGGGTAAGGACGCCACCTTGGTGCCGGCACAAGGGGCATCCCAAGAGATAACGATTCTTGATGGTGGGATTTTGAGAACGCAGATCTGGCGTTTTCCCGGTCGGCAGGAATGTAAACTTTGCCATACAGCGGTTGCTGGTTACGCGCTCAGTTTTAACACCGCGCAACTGAATCGAACCGGCGGAGCTGCAGGGGTGACCAACCAGTTAGACTGGCTCGCTAACCATGAATTCTTCACGAACAGTTTGACTTCCCCCAGTTCTTTACCCCGATTGATTCCGGCGAGTGAGACCAGTTGGCCAGTGCATTATCGAGTGAAATCCTACCTGACCGCGAACTGTTCGCCTTGCCATCAACCCGATGGCGGCTCACGGATGCTCTGGGACGCCCGTCTTTCAACCCCGCTAGCTCACGCAGGTATTCTCGATGGACAGGTCGTGGGTCCACTTCGGCCTACGGATCGCATCATCTCGCCAATGTCTCTAACCAATTCAATGCTCTACTTCAGAGTTTCGGATTCTGGTCCCGCTAAAATGCCTCCGTTAGCCAGCTCGGTCACGGATCGTGCGGCTTTAGCTTTGCTGGAAGAATGGATCCTTGGGATTCCGCAGGGTCCTTGGCAGTCGATAGACCTTGGATCACCCGGTTTGGAAGGGTCTGGAAGTTTGACAGGGGACTGGCTCACCGTGGGAGCTGCTGGCGAGGTGTTGAGAGCAACTCGCCGAAAAATTAAGCGTATTGAGTCGCTCACCGTGGGAGCTGCTGGCGAGGTGTTGAGAGCCGATTCGCGACGGGATTCTGTTCATTGGATGAACCAGTCACTAGGGCCGGTCAGCCAAATCGTAGCCCAGCTTACCTCCCCGATCGTGGTTGGTTCGGCTGGCCTAATGTTTCGCATGACAGCGACTGATGATTCCCCCGTTGTGGCCTTGCAGGCGAGTCCGGATGGAAATCTCGAGTTGTTGCTGCGATCCGCCACGAACGAACCTTTGGTGAGTATTGCACGAACCAATTCGTCGGCGAATTGGTTTCGGTTGGTGCGCCAAGAGGACAGAGTCAACGCATGGTTGTCGGCGGACGGACGCGAATGGGATTTACTCGGAAGTGTCCAATGGCCGACGAATTCAACGGATAACTCCGAATTCCGAGGAGGTTTTTTTGCGGCTTCAGGCGACACGAACCGCCTTGTGGTGGCTCGCTTCAAAAACTGGTTGCTGGACAGCCTCGGGATTTCCAGTCCTTCAGTCGCCACTCCCGTTGTCCTCCCGGTGACCATTCCTTGGATGGTCCAATCCAAATCATCCTCGTCTAATACCCCCATCGTTTGGCTGGCAAATTCGATGGAAGTGGCTCGAAACGACGTGGCTCCTTATGCATGGAATTGGACTAACCCTCCTGCCGGAACCTATGAGGTGCAGGGCGTTTTACGCAGCGGCACTGCGTTGAGTTTGACCTCGGCACCAGTAAGGTTGAATGTTCAAAACCAGTCTTCAGGTTTTTGGTTTGAATCCTCGAAACCCGTCTCTCCTGCGGATGCGGTGCTTCGGTTCGGGCTCGAGGGAATTCGCAGTCCCGAACCCTCTTGGAAGCCCGCTCAGGCAGCAACCGTGACGGTTCTGGGGACCCCGAACCACGTCGAAGGAAGTGCGGGGCAGAGCTTGACCAACGATTACTGGCAGGGGACTACTTCGATTAGATTGCGACTATCATTTAAGGATTTTGGCACCTACCGAGTTGGCCTGTATTTTTGGCAACCCAGCGGAGAAGTGCGGAAGTTCCACATTCAGATAAACGACACGGATTCTCAACGATTATTGGTCGAAAGGGAGATTACCATCGGTGAAGGAGGTTTGCTCTCAAGTTGGATCAGTAAAGGGAGATGTACCCTAACGATAACCTCGAATGATGGTTCTCCCGTTTTCTTGAACGCTCTACTCTTCGACGCGTTGGAGCCGTTTAAAGTGGAGCTGAAGGGTCCTCCCGAGGGATCGGTTTTAATCCTCCCCCAGACGATTCCACTCGAAGTCGTGGTTGAGCCTGAGGGTCGAGCATTGGACAGAGTTGAGTTTTTTGTAAACTCAAAAGCCCTCCCAATACTTGGAGCTCAGACGAAACTCGATTGGAGTTCAATGTTAAGTGGAACCAATCAGGTTCAGGTTCGGGTCGTCGATCAGTATGGCGTCGAAGTGTTTTCACCAGTGTTCACCCTCAATCTCAAACTGCCTGAGGCCAAGGCAGAGTATGTTTTAGAAGATAGGTTCACCCAAGGAACTTGGCTCGAAACCTACGGAAAGGAAGGTTGGTCGATCCCGTTGGATAGCACCGAGCTGCCGATTTACACGGGTTTAGAGATGGAATTGGGTCGCGAGTATTCTTGGGGGGATCCAAATCAAGAGAAACGGATGCTCTTACAAGCCCGTGGGGTTGACCATGTGTTATCGTGTTGGGTGGCTTCAGAATACATGGATTTTAACCTACAATTCCGTGATGGAAACACCCATCAATTGGCCCTTTATTTTGTCGATGGCAACCAAGCAGATCGCCGGGAGAGGGTCGAAATTTGGGATGCCACTACGAAACAATTATTGGATCAACGATCTGTGACGGAGTTTGTGGGAGGGATGTATCACGTTTGGGATGTTCGTGGTGCGATTATTATCAGGGTGTTGACGGAAAATTCGGTGAACGCCGTGGTGAGCGGCCTGTTCATCGGAAGCTCTGTAACACAACAACCTCTCACGATCACCTCTCAGCCAGAGTCTGCCGTCGTAGCGACGGAGGGACAACCCGCCTCCTTTTCAGTCAAAGCGAGAGGGACAGGCCCCATCAGCTATCAATGGTGGCGCAACGGGGTAGCTGTTGAGGGGCAGACCAACTCCACATTACAATTCACCGCCGTCAAACTTACTGATGCGGGGTTTTATACAGCTACGGTTACCAATTGGGTGAGTGGTGAACGAAGTGCTGAGGTCAGGCTGTGGGTGAACCCTCTTGGGGTAGGTGTCAAAAAGTGGGAATTCACCACAGGAGCACGCATCTATTCCACCCCAACCCTTGGATGGGATGGAACAGTCTATGTGGGAGGATGGGATCGTAAGGTCTACGCGCTCGAAGGAAAATACGGTAACCCTCGGTGGGAGTTCTGGACGGGTGGTGAGATTTTTGCGTCTCCCGCCGTAGCCGGAGATGGGACTGTGATCGTGGGAAGTTTTGACAAAAAGGTCTATGCTTTGGATGGAATGACCGGAGCACTAAAGTGGGTGTTCGAGACAGGCGGAGAAATACGAGCCTCCGCTGCAATCGGGGAGAATGGCGACGTCATCGTGGGTAGCACAGACGGCAGGGTTTATGCGTTGAGCGGCCAGACGGGCGCTAAAAAATGGGAGTTTAAAACTGGTGGCATGATTTACTCTTCGGCCGCGATTGGTAAGGGGGGGAGGATTTATGTCGGGAGCATGGATCGGAAGTTTTATGCCTTGGATGGTTTGACGGGCGAGAAACTCTGGGAGTTCTCCACGATAGGACAAAATGTGGGATCTCCGGCCATCGGGGAGGATGGAACAGTATATTTCGGGAGCTTGAACGGAATGGTCTACGCCTTGAACGGCTTGACGGGAGCGAAGCATTGGGAGTTTTTAACAGGGGATGAGGTCGAATCCTCGCCAGTGTTAGGCGTGGACGGGACTTTGTTTGTGGGAAGTGATGATAATAAAGTGTATGCATTGGTTGCGGCCGACGGTGCAAAACGATGGGAATTCCAGACGGGGGGAGATGTGTCTTCTTCGCCGGTCGTCGGGTCGGATGGGACGGTTTACGTTGGTAGCAACGATTCCAACTTGTATGCCCTCGAAGGGGCGACGGGATTTAAGAAATGGCAGTTTCCTGCAGGGAATCGGGTTTATACGCCAACAATTGATTCTGAAGGGACGTTGTTTGTGGGAAGTTGGAATAGCAATGTGGTTGCCTTGGCCACATCGAGCCCTAGCTCTGGGTTCTCAGCTTGGCCCATGTTCGGACAGAATGCTCAACATTCAAGGAATTGGGGAGATGCGGGAATCTCCATCGAACTTGCTCCTCAACCTTCCCAAGGCGAACCCGAGGTTCCAAAAATCACGGTTACCGGACTTCGAGGAAGCGGGCGTATTTTGATGTGGAGCCCAGTGTTGGGGGTCGGCGAGGTTTGGCAACCCTTAACCAATGTGCGGATCGGACCGAATGGCACGGCTGTGGTGGAATTGGAAGTGGGGTCCTCCGCACGTTATTATCGAATTCAATAAGCTCGGGTTGGTTGACCGTCTTGGACATCAACCCGCTCTTCAATCGGTCCCTGCTTGCCTTGGCTTGTCACCATTTTTGGGTGTGTAAATCGTTCGATCCTGAATCCTGTTTAGGTTTTCATAAAGAGACGTTCTCGACATTAACCAAGGTTTTTAGCCCCGACGCTGGATTCCTCGGTTAGAAATCCAGTAGTTCAGGAGTCTCGATTTATGAAGCTAATAAGACTAATCCCCTGTTTGAGTATCGGGGTTGCGGTGGGCACCGCTTGGGTTCAAGCAGCCACCAACAACCTCCCTGCGTCCGCTAGTCTGCCCTTGGGCAGCTCAACGACGCGTGGTTTCACAGTCAAAACATTTCAGGCGCCTGAAGCCACCGTCGTGGGTAACGGATTCCTGAGGGCTCTGAACCAAGTCAATGGTACATTGACCGATGCAGGAGGAGCTGCCGTGCCAAACGAAGCAGTTGCGGGAACTAACGCTGACGGTTCCACCACGGTGGACACCATCAATTTTGAATTGGAAGCCAACATTTTCGATCAGGTCGATGGCGACTTGAACTGGTTGACCACTTTTTGGCCCACCTACTTCCCCGGAATCCCCGGCCAGAATGGCAGCTCGGCAAATTTCGCGGTCGAAGCCATTGGTTTTATCGAGTTGCCAGCGGGCATTACCACGTTTGGGGTGAGCGTTGGTGCGGATCGAACCGACGTCAACGACGATGATGGTTATCAAGTGTTTGTCGGGACGAATCCTCGTGATTTCTTCGCACTGAAAGTCGGGGAATACGATCGAGGTCCGATGAGACCGTTCACGAGCAATCAACATAGCGAAAGTGTTTGGTCGGTGAATGCTCCCACAGCGGGGCTTTACCCCTTCAGGATCCTTCATTGGCAAACTGGCCACTCATCCAATCTCCAACTTTACTCGATCAACGACGCGGGTTGGCGTGTTCTCGTGAATGATCCCGCAGACAACACGGCCTTGAAATCGTATGCGGTTTCCTCGGTGGCATCAGCCAACGGTGCCTATGTGGCTCAAGCCGCACCTGCTCGGGGATCCGATGGTAATAGTTCATCCGCACCGATCACGGCGTTGATCGTGGATGGAGCGGCGACCGTCGCAACATCAACCGTGAAAATGTCTCTGAACGGAACTGCTGTGATTCCGCAGTCGATCACGAAGTCCGGTGGCAAAATCTCCGTGGCTTACTCCCCCAACGCTTCCCGAAGCTCACGTGATAACCTCGTCAGCTTGGAGTATAAGGATTCGGCAGGAGTTACTCAGACTAGCTCGTGGAACTTCGGAATCGTGCTCTCAGGTGGATCCTCCTCTTTAGTGACAGGGCAATGGGATTTCGATCGCGGTGATCTCTCCGCGACGGTCGGCAAACCCCTTCAATATTTCGACGGCGACAATGGTCGAACCAAGGCAGGCACAGAGTTCGGGACAACCGCTTCGTTCGGTCTCCCTCAGATCCAAGGCAAGGATGTTAAGGTCATGAAAGTCCCTGGAGATGTCGTCCGAGAGATCGGCTATATCATGGATCATGGGATCAAACCCAACGGCGGTGGCACACGAGTCAACCAATACACGATTGTATTTGATATTTACGTCAGCACGTCCGGGCCCGGAGCAGCGTCGTTGCTCCAGACGAGTTCATTGAACAACACGGATGATGGGGATCTCTTCTGGCAGGGGAATAACTTTGGTCAAGGCGGCGGGGGTTACAACGGGACTGGCGCGTTTACCGCAGGTGCTTGGCATCGGGTTGCGGCGGCGTATGACGAAGCTGCCACACCGCCCGTGGTGACCAAATATGTCGATGGCATCAAGCAAGACGACTGGACGGCCAACCAAGGATTGGATGCGGTGCGACGTGCGCTGCAACCTACCGCGATCCTTTTTGGTGATGGCGATCAAGACGAACGTCGGGAGATGTATGTCAATTCCATCCAGATCCGTGCAGGCAAACTCAGTGATGCCGAGCTTTTCCTTTTGGGTGCTCCGTCCGCTGGTGGTATTCCGCAAAATCTTCCTGCCAGCAATGTGACGGGTCAATGGGACTTCGATCGCGGTAATTTGGCTGCGACTATTGGAAAGCCTCTCCAATATTTCGACGGGGATGCTGGTCTTACCAAGGCAGGGACAGAATATGGAAGCACAACGGTATTCGGGATTCCTGATATCGGGGGGGAGCCAGCTTCCGTGATGAAAGTCCCGGGTGATCTCGTGCGCGAGATTGGTTACATCATGGATCATGGCATCAAGCCCAATGGCGGTGGCACACGTGTGAACCAGTACACGATTGTGTTTGATATTTATGTCGGCACGAGCGGCCCCGGTGCAGCGTCATTGTTGCAGATCAGCTCATTGAGCAATACGGATGATGGCGATCTGTTCTGGCAGGGAAGTAACTTTGGACAAGGTGGTGGAGGTTACAATGGGACCGGCGCTTTCACCGCAGGGGGTTGGCATCGGGTCGTCGCCGCGTATGATGAAGCCGCTACTCCGCCCGTGGTTACCAAGTATGTCGATGGTATCAAACAGGACGATTGGACTGCCAACCAAGGTTTGGATGCGGCGCGTCGTGCATTGCAGCCGACGGCGATCTTGTTCGGCGATGGTGATCAGGATGAACGTCGCGAGATGTTCGTAAACTCCATCCAAATTCGCTCCGGCAAAATGAGTGATGCCGAAATCGTGCTTCTCGGAGGACCTGCCGCTGTCGGCGTTGCCGTGGCGGTTCCTACTAGCACCGTGACAGGTCAGTGGGATTTTGATCGTGGAAACCTTTCAGCAACCATCGGCAAACCGTTGCAATACTTTGATGGCGACGCTGGCTTGACCAAAGCAGGAACGGCATTCGGAACAACCGAATCGTTCGGGTTGCCGAGCATTGCTGGAAATAACGGGTTGGTGATGAAAGTCCCCGGTGATGTTGTCCGCGAGATCGGGTATATCATGGATCATGGAATCAAACCTAATGGCGGTGGAACCCGGGTGAATCAGTATACCATTGTATTTGATATCTATGTGGGCACGGCTGGACCGGGAGCGGCTTCATTGCTGCAGATCAGTTCGTTGAACAACACCGATGATGGTGATCTCTTCTGGCAGGGGAGCAACTTCGGACAAGGTGGCGGAGGTTACAACGGGACGGGAGCTTTCACGGCAGGTGCATGGCATCGCGTGGCAGCAGCGTATGACGAAGCTGCGACACCTCCTGTGGTGACCAAATATGTCGATGGCATCAAGCAGGACGATTGGACAGCCAACCAAGGGTTGGACGCCGTGCGTCGTGCGTTGCAACCCACCGCGATCCTTTTCGGAGATGGGGATCAAGATGAACGTCGCGAGATGTATGTCAATTCCATCCAAATTCGCGCTGGCAAACTCAGCGATGCTCAACTGGCCTTTCTAGGCACGCCTTCAGGCAATGGGATCCCTGTTGATCTCCCGCAAAGCAGTGTGACGGGCCAGTGGGACTTCGACCGAGGTAACCTGTCCGCCACTGTGGGTAAGGCATTGCAATACTTCGACGGAGACGCTGGCCGGACCAAGGCGGGGACAGAATTCGGTTCCACGGAATCCTTCGGGCTTCCGGGGATCGGCGGAGCATCAGCAATGGTCATGAAAGTTCCCGGCGATCTCGTTCGCGAGATTGGTTATATCATGGATCACGGCATCAAACCAAACGGTGGTGGAAGTCGCGTGAATCAATATACGATTGTATTTGATATCTATATGGGGACAAGCGGACCCGGTGCAGCGTCGTTGCTCCAGATCAGTTCCCTCAGCAACACAGACGATGGCGATCTCTTCTGGCAGGGCAACAACTTCGGTCAAGGCGGCGGCGGCTACAACGGCACCGGAGCCTTTACTGCCGGTGCATGGCACCGGGTTTCAGCTGCCTATGACGAAGCGGCGACACCTCCGGTGGTGACCAAATACGTCGATGGCATCAAGCAGGACGATTGGACTGCTAACCAAGGGTTGGACGCAGTGCGTCGAGCCTTACAGCCCACCGCGATTCTGTTCGGTGATGGTGATCAAGATGAACGTCGTGAAATGTTCGTCAACTCGATCCAAATTCGTGCTGGCAAACTCAGTGATGCGGATCTGGAACAACTCGGCGGACCCAACGTGAATGGTATCCCCATGGTGATCGGATACGGAAGCGTCCGACGTCCGCTCGAAGTAACGGGTGCTGTTCCCGCAGGTTTGACGGGTTCGCCTCTCACTAACATTGTTGTGGACGAAGCGAACCGAACCATCACTGCGGAGATTCCGATCGACGGAAGTCAGGGCTACCTGATCATCAAACCGTTCGTCAAGATCCTCAGCACTGTGATCGCCAACGGCAAGCTAGTGGTGACTTACCAATAACCAAGAGTTTCAGCAAAAGGATTGCTGAACGCATTCTCACGGAGGCCGATCATTTGATCGGCCTCCTTTTTTCTTACTGGGCGGAATCGAATACGTTTGTCTTGCTGTAGTTGAACGTGTTGGTTTGATTAGTTAGATCTGATGCAAAAACTGCGTTCTGTCCATTTGTATCTCGGGTGTATTTTCGCACCGTTACTTTTGTTCTTCGCTATTTCAGGGATCTGGCAGATTTTTGGTTTTGGGAACTCGGATTTGTTAGGTGTCATCTCCACCATTCACACTGCGAAGAGGCTAAAATCCGGTGGCTTGAGTCTAACCAGTCCCATGCTCCTTGTGTTCATTCTACTCATGGCAGTGAGCTTCATTGTGACGACAGTTTTAGGAGTGGTGATGGCTCTCAAGTTTGGTCGGAATCGTCGGGTGGCATTTTATTGCTTGGGAATTGGCATCATTGTCCCTTTAGTCCTCGTGTTGATGAGAGTGTTTGCTTAAGGATTAACTTACTTTGAGTCTTCGTCTTGAAATGATGCAGGTAGCCCGGCTTGCACCCAAGTTGTTGGGAGTGGAGGCTTCGCAGTTGGTGAGCACATTCCTCAATTCCCAGCGGCACCCAGCGGGTGGATTTGCGGATCGTTCCGGGAAAAGCGATCTTTACTACACAGTTTTCGCGTTGGATTCGTTGATTGCACTCCAACTTGATTTGGATCGTCCAGAATTGCGTGGATATCTCGCCACATTCAGCAATGGAAACGGTCTCGATTTCGTGCATCGTTGCTGTCTTGCCCGAGCTTGGGCTGCACTCGGCGAGCGACCGGAACAGACGCTGGCTATTTTGGAGGGCGTAGAAAGTTTCCGTACTTCTGACGGTGGTTATCATGCGCTGCCAAATCAACCCTTTGGCAGCACGTATGGAGCGTTTTTAGCCGTCGGCGCGTATCAAGATTTGGGAAGGATGGTCCCGGAACCTCTGAGGTTGGTCCAGAGCCTCAAGTTTTTGGAAACGCGGGATGGGGCATGGGCGAACGAACGGTCGGTTCCCTTGGGTTCAACCAACGCGACGGCGGCTGCGGTGACCGTGTTGCGACAATTGAATCAACCCATCAATCCCGCAGTCGGGGAGTGGTTGTTGCGTCGAGCCCATGTGCAAGGCGGTTTCTGCGCCGCTGCAGGAGTCCCATTGCCTGACCTACTCTCGACCGCCACTGCGTTGCACGCCCTCGCCGGGTTACAAACCGACTTCGAGGCTCTGAGGGAGCCTTGCCTTGATTTTGTGGATTCCCTATGGACGAATGCCGGTTCTTTTCACGGCCATTGGCAGGAAGACACTTTGGATTCAGAATACACTTTTTACGGGTTGTTGGCGTCGGGCCATCTGTCTGTCTAAAGCCGAATAAAAATTTGGCGGCGGTGTAGGAATCGACAAAACAATACCGCCAACCCCAATCCAAGCATCGCCACGACTAAGTCTCCAAACCCTGTTAATACATGGGTGTTGAGGAAAATCTTGAGATCACCTCCCGCGAAACGGCTGGCGAGTTTCCCGAAACCAAGGAGGTTTTCCGCGAGATAGACTGTGATGGGATTTAATCCCACCCAAACAAACGGCTGGCACCAAGTTTGGAACTTCCACACATCGACAATCAGATAGAAGGTTGCCAAGAAAAGGCAGCTATACCCTCCCGCTACACAGACGAATGAGGACGACCAAATCCGTTTCACCACGGGAAATTGCGTGCCCCAAATAAAACCAACCAACACGAGAACCACTCCTGCACCCGCTAGCCAGCGCACTTTGTGAATCTCGTTGAGTTTTCGGCTCTGAAGTAACAATCCTGCACAAACCCCTAACAAACAGGATGCCACAGCAGGGATGGTGCTCAGCAACCCCTCTGGATCCCAGTAAGTATCGTTCAATCGTCCCGGAAGGAACAAGAAATCTACGTGATGCGCTAGGTTGCGGCCGGGTTCGTAAATGCCGGAGACATAATTCGTCGTTTGGAGATAAAGCGTCTTTGCGTTGGTGGTGCCCGTTGTCGCCATCATTTGCTCCACTGCGGGAACGGTGAGCGTGATATCTCGAATTGGCATCCGCGACATCAACCCCCAGTAACCAATCAACAATCCTGCAGCCACCCCAGCCAACCAACGAGTGGGAACCAAACAAAAGATCAACCCAGCGAATAAATACGCCAAGCCGATCCGTTGTAACACCCCGAGCATGCGGTTACCGGGCCACTCGTTGGCAAAACCTCCGTAATAGAAAAGACCTGCCAAAACCAGCAACACCCCTCGGGAAATGACGCGTCTGATCGCGGCTGATCGTCCTTCGGTCTTCAAGATTTTCGAGAGAGAAAAGACCATCGAAACCCCGACAATAAACACGAACATCGGGAAAATCAGATCGTAGAACGCGAACCCTTCCCACGTCTTATGCGTGAGTTGTTGCGCGATAAACTTTAAGCAGGGGATATCCCCCATCGCGCTGAGAGCCCTGACAATCGCCGCTGCTCCGATAATCCAGACCATATCAAAACCGCGAAGCGCATCGAGGGACATCAAGCGGTCCGATTTACCATGAACCTTGGGAGTTGGAACAGCAGGCGAGGTGGTCATGGAGGAGCATGGTATTGTTATTGTGTCGGTTAACCAACCCCAATTTCTTCGAGATTAAATACTGCAAACAGATCTCAAAACCTTGAGACTCTGGCGAAACCACAACAAAAGAATCTCATGAGACGAAATTGGATGCTCTTACTACTCGTGGTGCTCACGTTGGAAACCCGTGGGGCAGAACCGATCCCTGATAAACTGGTTGTTTTAACTTTCGATGATTCGGTGGCGTCACAATTCACGGTCGTGCGGCCGTTGCTTCAAAAGTATCGTTTCGGCGCCACATTCTTTATTACTGAAGGATTCTCATTCTCCACCGACAAAAAGAACTACATGACTTGGGAACAGATCGCCCAATTGCATCGCGATGGATTCGAGATCGGCAATCACACGAGGGATCACTTTGGAGTTAACTCAAAGAATTTTGCACAACTAAAAGAACAGCTCCAAGCGATTAACGATCGCTGCGCGACCCATCAAATCCCTAAACCCACATCGTTCGCTTACCCGGGTAATAGTATCGCAAAAGAGGCCCTGCCGGTGTTGGCCGAGATGGGGATTCGATTTGCTCGAAGAGGTGGGGCTCCTGAATTTCCTTATGAAAAGGGAGGAGGCCTTGCATACGAGCTTGGGCTTGATCACCTCCTTCTGATCCCTACTGCGGGCGACGCACGGCCTGATTGGACATTGGACAACCTTAAAAAAGCAGTCGCTCTCGCCAAAAACGGCAAGATCGCGGTGCTCCAATTTCATGGGGTTCCCGACTTGGATCACCCGTGGGTCAACACCCCTGTCGAACGATTCGGAGAATACATGAAGTTCTTGAATGAAGGTGGTTTTAAAGTGATCGCCCTACGGGATATCGAAAAATACGTGACAGGAATTGATCCACCACCCGACCCATTTGCGATCATCGAAACCCGTAAGAAAGCGATCTCCAACGGAACCAGTGCACCTTGAATCAACGTAGTTTTGGGTTCCACCGGTTAAAAATAATCGTTTGCATCGGGAATGGGGTTCTGCTAATGATCTCGTTCCCGCAGGTGGTCTGTGGGGCGATTTTACTGAAGTTATGGCTCAACATCCTAGCTTGCGTGGTTCGAGTGCACTTGGTGCGAAACGCAATGTATTGAAACGATTTGAACGGGTGGAACTGTTGAAGAAACGCACCCAATGGAAGGAAGGTGACCGTGTCACCGGCCTGCGTAAAACCAAGCCCGAAGCTTAATCCAATTGTCCAACGCGTCGGGTGGTGGATGAAGATCCGCCACCCGTTGCTTTTTTAAGGTGCGAAATGTCTGTGCGTCTCCAAAAACATTTGGCCGACGCCGGAATCGCGTCCCGCCGTGCAAGTGAACAGGTGATTCTCGACGGTCGAGTCACGGTGAACGGCAAGGTGGTGACGGTTCTGGGAACCAAAATTGATCCCCAACATGATCGGGTGAAGGTGGACGGGGTAGAGCTGAAGTCCAAAAAGAAGCTCTATATTGCGATTCATAAACCTAAAGGGTTGATTTGTTCCAATGCGGATCCTGAGGGACGGCCGTTGGTGGTGGAGTTGCTCCCGCAAGAATGGTCAGGGCTGCATTCTGTGGGTCGTCTGGATTTTAATAGCGAGGGGCTGATTTTCTTTACTAATGATGGTGATTTTTCGTTAAGGCTGACGCATCCGCGATACGGGGTAATTAAGAAGTATCTGGTCATGGTGCCTGTGAAATTGGATCCCGCGATTCTGAAACGTTTTACTGATGGCGTGTTTCATGAGGGGGATAAGCTCGTGGCTGAACGAGCGAGGTTGTTGAAATGTTCCAATTCAGGGTCGGTTGTCGAGATCACGTTACGCGAAGGCAAAAACCGAGAAGTGCGGCGCATGTTCGAAACGCATAATATCCCTATCGACCGCTTGGTGCGGACGCAGATTGGGGGGATCAAGTTGGGTGAAATGCCACGGGGCCGTTGGAGGGCGTTGACAGAATCGGAAATCAAATCTTTAATGATGCCGAGTCGTTGATGGGGGCGGTGCGTGCCTTGATTCGACCGTTGGACACATGAAATTTTTTCCTCAAAATTGGTGCTCTTGGTTGCTTTTGGTGGGGCTTTTGACCCCTTGCCTTCACGCCGCTGAAAAAGCCCGGGTGAACCAACCTCGAGTCAATGTCCGAGGGCAGGCGGCGATGACGAGCGAGGTGGTGACGCAATTGCAGAAGGATGAGGAGGTTTCTGTTCTCGAGGAAATTACGATCGCTAAACCCAAAGCCGGGGAGCCTTCGAAATGGGCGAAGATCCAAATGCCGAAGAATACGCCGGTGTGGGTTTATGGGCCGTTGCTGAAGGATCGAACGATTTCCTCACGCAAATTGAATTTAAGGGCAGGCCCGGGAGAGAATTACAGCGTGGTGGGTCGCCTCGAAAAAGGGGAGACAATTAAGGAAATCCGATCGTTGGAAGATTGGGTTGAGATTGATACCCCACAGAACGCGTTCGCTTTTTTGGATGCCAATTTGTTGACCAAGGACGGCGTCGCCGGAACAGCTCCGACTGAGAAACCTGCGGAAGTGCCGGTGCCGATCGCGGTCGTGGTTCCTCTAGCTCCTGTTGTAGTCGTGCCTTTGACGACGGAATCGTTAGCGGAGGGAGTTCCACCCGTTGCTGTGGTGGAGAAAAAACCGGAACCCGTCAAACCTGAAGTCGCTCCCGTGCCTGCACCAACGCCGGTTCCAGTGGCCGCCGAGCCAGTCCCGGTTGTCGCAATCAAGCCTGTCGAGCAAGTGGTTTCAGCTGTGGCAGAGTCTGGTCCGGCTCCCCGAAGGATTGTTCGGCGTGAGGGCACGGTGCGATCGACCCGCTTTAACATCCAAGCTCCAACTTATTTCGAGTTGGTCTCCTCCGAAGGAAACATTGGGATCAATTACCTTCAGGCGGAAAGGATCGGACTGAAGTTAAAAGAATATCGGGGAAAGAAAGTGGTGGTGACGGGTGAAGAATCTATTGATCGACGCTATCCTTCGCGACCGGTCATGGAAATTGAAACGATCGAAACGGCTCCTTGATGTTCTTGAGCAATCTCATCGATGGGCGTGTGATTGCGGAACAGTTACACGGGGAGACGAGCCAGAGGATTGCTTCTTTAAGTCAACGAGGCCTCCAAGTGGGGTTGGCATTCGTCCGAGTGGGAGAGGATCCTGCGTCCCAAGTTTATGTTGGGATGAAGGAGAAGACGGCGGAGCGATTGGGCGTGCGATCGGTCACTCACGTGCTGCCCGAGCAGGTTTCCCAATCCGAATTACTCGAGCTGATTGCTCGATTGAACGCGGACCCTTTAGTTCACGGTATTTTGGTTCAGGCACCGATCCCACGGCACATCGACTCGGCACAAATCTATTCAGCGGTCTGCCCCAAGAAGGATGTGGACGGATTCCATCCCATCAATATCGGGAAAGTTTTACTAGGGGATCCTTCAGGATTCCTACCGTGTACGCCGGCTGGCGTGCACGAGCTGTTAATTCGAAGCGGTGTCCCCGTGGCTGGGGCGGATGTGGTGGTGTTGGGCCGTGGCAATATCGTTGGCAAGCCGATGGCAGCAATTCTCATGCAGAAATCCCCCCACGCCGATGCCACAGTGACGCTTTGTCATTCTCGTAGCCGCCATGTGGCGGAGCATTGTCGCCGCGCCGATATTATTATTGCGGCGATGGGTGTCCCGTTATTCGTCAAAGCAGAAATGGTTCGCGAGGGATCGGTTGTGATCGATGTGGGAGTGAATCGAATTAAAGACTCCTCCACCAAAACTGGAACGCGATTAGTGGGGGATGTGGATTTCGTTAATATTCAGCCGAAAGCCCTCAAAATAACCCCAAATCCTGGTGGGGTTGGACCGATGACCATCGCGATGTTGATGCGTAATACGGTCACCGCGGCAGAGAATTTTTCCAAATAAAAAACATTAATTCTTAAAACCGAAATGCAACCGACTCGAATTCACCCCGATTTACAGGCATCACTCCTCTGTGAGGACATCCGACAAGAAGCCAGCGGTAATCTTATTTTGATTGGTGTGATCGGGTATATTAACGTGCCGCAAGTTCCTGCGATGGCGTTGAAACTCTGTGTGCTCAACCGGTGGACTGCGGGAATCGGCAATTTTACCGAGACGGTAAAAATGATCGCACCCGACGGAAAAACCGTTCTGCGCGAGAATAAAACGAAGATCGGATTGCCGACACCGAACCATCACTTCACGAGTGGAACAGTGTTCAATCAGCCGAAATTTGAAACCGCCGGTGTTTACTACTTCGAGATCTATATTGAGGACATTCTCAAGATTCGATACCCGGTCCCTGTAAGTTTGGTGAACCCACCCGCAGGGGCAGCCCCGGCAGGGAGTGGCGAAACTCAGACCTGATCGAGTCCTAAGGGTCTGGTTTTGCGTGATGGGTTCTTGAGCGATGATGGATAGTCGAAAGAACTTTAGTGTTAATCCATTCACCTTTCGAGGTGTGGCGTCCTTCGCGCATGCACCGTTTTGGGGCTTGGCAGCAATTAGCCTCTCGCTGGCACTGTTGCTGAGTGGGTTGGCATTGCATTGGGTCAATCGTGCGATCATTCCACCCATTCGACAGGCGGTCGAAGGTTTGCCTACCCAAGCCCAGCTCAAAGCCGGAATCCTTACTTGGCCTGAGGCGGCTGGACCGTTGTTGTGTGAAGGCCCATTTTTGTCACTAGCGGTAAATCCAAGCGATTCTAGGCTCATGGGTCAGAGCGCAGATTTTCAATTGGACTTCCGGCGAGATCGGTTCCTTTTGAGGACAGTTCTCGGAGAATGGAGTTATTCCTATGACGACCGTTGGGCCCTTAGTTTGGCGCGTGCGGAGGTGGAACCTTGGTGGGGTGCGTGGCAGCCGTTCATCCAAGGGGGAGTGTTCATTGGGACGTTCTTATTCCTTCAGTTAAGTTGGCTCGGACTCTCCATTGGCGCATCGTTTTTCGTTCGTGGTTCTGGTGTTATGCTCCGTCGAAACATCGCGTGGCTGGGTAGTTGGCAATTAAGTTACGCGGCACTATTCCCCGGAGCGATGTTGATGGGCTTAGCGATCATCCTCTACACGACTCTCCAACTTAGCCTTACTGGATTGATGATTCTGATGCCGACGCATCTCATTGTGGGTCTGCTTTATCTGATCGGTGGAACCGTGGTGTTGCCTCCTAGGGCGCGCGAGGTTTCTCGAATACCGAACCCGTTTGGGTCTAGACCAGACCCAACAAAAAAACTCAAGTCGGGCAGGAAAAACCCGTTTCGAGATTAGTGGAACGCGATGAGGTTGAAGTCACTCTGCAGTTTTGGGAAGCAGGCGTGAAATGACGAAGAACAATCCTGTCACCACCAAGGCCAGAACGGACCAAAAGAACCAACCACCGGAATTAAATGCACCGAAAGCGTTACTAGGTTTTAGTGTTTCCTCGGGAGCTAGAACTGCAGGGGTGCGATCAGCTGCGAGGAGTCGATGTCCTAAAATCTCCAAGTCATACCGTGGTGTTTCTGCTTTCGGATTTCCGTAATAAAGGGCGACAGAATCAGTGGGAGTGGTTTTGAAAACGAGGCGAGAGGTAGGCCACCACAGTTGCACCGAACTAAGTTCCATGGGGGGATTATCCCCATTTTCAATTTCAAGGAATACGGTGTTCGTGCTGGGTGCGGAAGAGATAGTTAGGCTTAGGTTTTTGGGTTTATCCTCCGGCAATCGGGCCCACGTCGTGGAACCAATGGTTTCTTGGGAAAAATTCCCGTAAGAATCCCGTCGTGTTGCAACAAGCCTCACCTCGCGGCGGAAGAAGGGGGTGGTACTTTTGCTGGTGAGAGAAGAAAACAAAACACCACTTCGTGGGAGAGAGATTTGCCAACGGCTTACATTGGGTCGCTTGGGATCATCGGCGGGAACCACCGCAGGCTTAATGGTGCGTAAGATTGGGCTTCGGTCGAGGATATATGGGATTTGCCGACCTTGTTGCACTAGACGCAGGTCGCCTAATCGGGTGGATGTGTGTGCCAACACGTCGATATCAAGTTCCAACTGATAAACACCTTCGCGGGATATGGGAATGAGTTTCCGGAATTGCCAAGGCGCAGTATCGAGGGGGGCACCGAGTGGTTCCACCATCGAGAGATTGTCGACTCTTCGGTAATCTGGGTTTTCCGTTAACGCACTTGGAGAGGTAGGGATGAATTTCGCGAATTGGAGTTGGGATTCGAGTTGGACGAGATCGTAACGGGGAGGTGGACAATCGGGGTTGCCACTGAGGAATGTGTAGGTGCCTTGTTGAGTGGAATTGAACACGACAAAAACCGAACAAAAACGTGCGGTGATTCCGGAGAGAACGAGCGGGGGATTATCTAGGTTTTCGATAATTAAGGAAACCAGCGGGGTTTCATAGGAGAACCCTCGTGCCAAGAAAAGTTTCTGGGCTGTGTTTGTAGTGCTCGCTACTGAACGATACACGACATCGTTGAGCAATGGGATCTGCTGGGCTTCTCCTGCTACCCAACGGGTTTGGGTGAGGGAAACGGCTCGGCTAAAAAGAGGATCGGTCGTGTTAAGAATTAGGCTTTCGAGGATCAGATTCGCAGATCCAAAACGGAGGTTCAGTCGGGTTTGACCGGGTTCCTCAAGTTGTTCAAGGATGTCGACTGGGAGCGGTTCTGCGGGGATCGGTGCGGTAGAACCAAAATGGAGCTGCGCGGATGTGAAAGGGATGGGATGGGTTCGGTGGTCGTCGATCGTTACCCTGAAATGATGCCAGACCCCTGCAGGCAACGGTAGGCGAAGTTGGCGTTGGCCACTGCTGCGTCGAAATATTGGCACTCCCCGTGCGACTGTTTGCCACGAAGTTCCATCGTCGGAGGCTTCGAGGACAGCCGCCTTGAGGAAATCCACTTCGGACGTTTCAAGCTCTACGGCCTCCGGTGTTTCCGACCTGAGTGTTCGAAACTGAAGCACAGTAGTTTCGTTCTCGATCCGACTCAGGAAGGTGGATGCAACTTCCTTAAACGGCACGGTTAGGGCGGGACGTTCCGTCGCGAAGGGGATTTGCTTACCATCAGGACCTAATAGTCTTAGATCGGGTCGGCCTGATCGGCACTGGGCTAGCGTCGATAAGGGAACCGTGATTTTTACTAAGCCCGTTTGGCCGAGGGTGAAGGATTGGGAAAACTTCCATTCAGGTTGCAGTGCCAACACTGCCGGAGTTGGTGCAAGAAAACTTAAAGCCAATCCAATGAACAACAAATGGCGCAGGATCATAACAAAAAATCAAGGCGAGGCCGGCGGAGGCTCAGACGGTTGAGAGGGGCTCGTTGGAGTTGAAAGGAACCGTTGGTAAATGAACGAGCTCAACATGAGCAGGATTGCCAGACCGAACAGGGAACCAATCCGGTAGAGTCCGCCCAATTGCCAGAGGTCGTGCATGAAGAGCTTGAGCAGCGTTACCACGAGGAGGCCGATTCCAGCAGCCCTAACCGGGAGGAGTTTACGAGCGAAACCTAGGATAAGGATCACAAACGCGAACAAACCCCAAGAAAGAGAGTAGGCCATGTCTTGAGCGAATCGGCCGTTGGAAGCAAAGCTTAGTCGTTGACCGATGGGACTGAAGTAATCCGCGATTTGGATGTTAACGAGGAGGAATAGGAGGATTGTTCCCAAGGTGCAAAACAACGCTGGGAGAGAAATGTTTTTGAATTTGTGATGGGGGGGAGCGAGCAATCGTGCGCCGATGAAATGACTACCGCTCACTAGCAGGAAGGCGTAGAGATACCAGTTTAACAAGGGTTGGGTTCCCCGAGCAGACGAGTGCAGGATGGTTGGGTTGATTGCTAATCGGACGAAACTTGCCGCTAGCAAAGCACAGCCCACAATTCGTAGGCCGGGGTGTGGGACTCGATGGAAAAGCCACAACAACGCAACTCCTTCGAAAGCCCAACCGATCGTGATCCATTGGCGGTCGAACTGGATCGGAAAGATGAAGGTAATAAAAAAGAGAGTGACTCCACCGAACATCGCTAACTTCGACTGGTGTTGGGAAGGATCTGGATCTGGTCGGCGAAGAATGCTGATGGTTGCGATTAGGTATGGAAGAGCTAGGGCGGTGGGAATCAACCCTTTGTAGGGGAATTCAGGGAAGCCTGCGACTAAACCCCGGTAGAGGGCGAGAAAATGGAGCGGAAAGGCGAGTGCTGCCGCGACCCACGGCCAGAGACGGTGCTGCATTCTGTTTTGAAAACAGAATGGGAATAAAAAGAACAATAAACTGAACACTAAATACCATGATGCGGCGTGGGCCACTTGGGTCGGCTGAAAGCGCATGAAGTGCCAAGTGTGCTCTAGGATCAGCACCGAGGCTAGACCAGTAAGGACTACAAGGTCGCTGCGGAATCGAATACAAACAACCAGCAAACAAATGAGGAGTAGTAGGGCGAGACCAAAAACCGAGTTTGGATTGCTCAACGGGAGCTGCATGACCACGAGTGTGAGAAGGAGGAACGGGAGTGCCGAGGCGATGGAGCTGATCTGTTCGAACATTGATTGAGTAAGGCCAGCGTCCGGTGCCTCGGCATCGGGCTCAGATTTCCCGCGTTTCGAGAAAACTTGGCGGGCAACCCACACTCCCGCGACCCCGAAAAACAGAGCAAAACTTCCTATGACAACGAGCAGCAACGGGACACGAGTAATTTCAGCAGGCACACCGATAATCCAGATTCCAGCAAGAACTAAGGTCAGTGCGAACGATACAAGAATGCTCCAAACCACGGCTGAGGTGATGGCTAAAATGAGCACAATGCCGTTAATGAACAAGACCACGGGCCAGATCAACCAAGAGATCGTCGGGAGTTTAAGAATGAAAAGCAGAATGAGCACCAGACCAGACAACGGTGCCAGATGCAGCCATGTTAGACGTGTAGGGCTCGGTTTCAGGTGCTGGAGAAGGATGGGGGTTAACGCATGCAGCACGGTGAAAAGGAAGACAAAACACATCGACCAATTCAACGACTCAGCGTTGAGGTAACGGTTCAACCAACTCGCGAAAAATACAAAAACAAAACCGCCTGCTGCAAAAATTGCTTGGCGCAATTCGATTCTGAGCCACGCCACGACGACCAACGCGAGATCGACCGCCATCACAAACCCAAAAACGAGGGGAGCACGGATCCCGATCTCAGGGTAAGAACTGAAGGCGATGAACCCAGCGAAACCAAAGGCGGTTGCCGGTAAGAGGATCGCTGATGATACGAGAAATCGATCCAAGGGTTTATCCTTAGCGTGGAGCACTGATGCCGACAGAAAAAGGACACTGAACCCAAGGAAGACACGCATTGCCGTGAAGACTTTATCGGCTTCGAAAAATCGATTCACCCATCCGATTTCCATCCCGATTGTGAGAACCGCAGCAAGGAGAATGAGATAATGCCAACGTTTTTGCAGGGCCACAGCGATCAAGCCAGCGTCAAGCACGGCCAGATACCCGAACAGCCCCAACGGATTGTCCACTCCAGAGGAAAGTAAAGGAGGGGTAAGGAATCCGCCGAGCAAACCTAGGACACTGACTACCTGAGCGTTTAAACGAAGGGCGAGTAAAAAAGCAGTGAACGTGATGAGGCTCATCAACCCGAACGCGGCAGATGGTCCCATGAACCTATAATAAGCGTGCGCGGCGAACGTATTGGCGTAGAGGATGAGGGTTGAGGTTGCACAAAGTGTTTGCACGGTGACCGCGTGCCGCTCGCGGGGGAGTAACAACCCGCCGACCATGAGCGCGAGAGCGAAGAGGTAACCGCAACTGATCCGGGTTTGGGGGCTGACTAGGTTGTTCTCGAAGGAGTATTTTATGAAGAACGCTACTCCTAGGAATAGAGCGAGACCGCCGATCCAAGCGAACATTTTTACCCCCAAGAACCGCTCCCAGTTGATGAGCGGGTTGACTGGAGGATTTTCGATTGTTTCTGGTTTGGTTAATGGTGGGAGGGTTTGCGGGTCAGGTGCTTGGCTGGACTGGATCACTGGGATCAGAGGAGGAATCACCACCGAAGAAGTGGGTGTGTGTGGCATGGGTTCCGGCACTGTCTCCCAGTCATTGAAATGGACTTCTGGATTTGTTTCTGTGGTGGATTGGGCTTCGGATGGGTCTGTTGCTGGGGCTTGAATTCGGTTGAGGCGTCGTTCCAAATCCTCGATTTGAGCCTGCAATTTCAGAGCTAACTTGCGTTGACTCCAGACGATCAGGGGAACAATAAACAGCACGACACCCACCCAGAACAAAATGGCTACGAATAAAAAATTCATCTCCTCAAGTGGTTATCGTGTCGAAATTGAGGCTACCTCGAAAGAATACTTCAACAAGGTCAAATATCCAGCTTTGAAGATTCAAATCGGGGTTGCGCGGAGCACTTTGACTCCGCTTTAATCAACAACGCTGTGTAACCGACAGGATCCGGTAGTGCCACCGTCGGATGCAGCTTTAAGAATTGGGATCATGGAAACCCGCGAACTTTGCTATCTGGACAATAATGCCACCACAAGGGTGGCACCTGAAGTGACTGCGGCTATGCTCCCGTTTTTTGAAAAACAATGGGGCAATGCATCGAGTGCTTATAGTTTCGGCAGCAATGTCGCCAAGCATTTGGAAAAGGCTCGGGAACAAATCGCGACCCTGATCAATGCGGACCCACGGGAAATTGTTTTTACGAGTTGTGGCACGGAGAGTACGAACACGGCCATCCACAGCGCGCTGCTAACGCAACCACGCAAACGCCATGTCCTCACGACTGCCGTCGAGCATTCTGCCACGTTGAATTATGCACGGTTTTTGAAAGGGCAAGGATATGAGGTCACCTTTTTCCCAGTCGAACCGGACGGAACTCTGGATCTTTTTTTGTTGGAGAAATCGATCCGTTCCGACACGGCCATTGTTTCGGTGATGTGGGCGAATAACGAAACAGGAGTTTTGTTTCCGATCGATGAAATCGCCGCGATGTGTCGGTCGCACGAGGTTCAGTTTCATACGGATGCAGTCCAAGTGCCCGGCAAATTGCCGATTGATGTTCGTAATATTGGATCTGACTACCTTTCCCTTTCAGGGCATAAATTGCATGCTCCCAAGGGCATTGGAATCCTGCATGTTAAAAAACAGGTCAAATTCCATCCCTATATTATCGGTGGCCAGCAAGAACGCGGTCGGCGAGGAGGGACGGAGAACGTGCCTTATATTGTTGGTTTTGGTCGCGCCGCAGAGTTGGCATCGGCGAGTTTGAACGACGAAAACACCCGTGTTCGCAAATTGCGAGATCGCCTAGAAACCGCGATCCTCGAAACAATACCCAAAACAGTCCGTAATGGCGCCCGAGAGCCGCGGTTACCTAACACAGCAAACATTTCCTTTGTAGGAGTGGAGGCCGAGGCTATTTTGCTCCTGCTGGATCGTGTTGGCATTTGTGCTTCCAGTGGATCGGCCTGCACAACTGGTTCACTCAAACCGTCCCACGTTCTGACGGCCATGGGATTGAAACCCAAACTTGCACAGGGGGCAGTCCGTTTCAGTCTTGGGATTTACAACACTGAAAAGGATGTTGATTACGTTCTCCACCATTTGCCGGGAATCATCCAAAAACTACGTGGACTGAGTCCTACTTCGGTAGCGAAGCAGAAGCCGGCGGCGGGCAAATGACTCTTCAGATTTGTTTATGAAAGAAATAGATTTCAAAAAGGCACTTGCGTGCGCGGTCGAAGCGGCGAGCGCGGCAGGGTTGTTGATGCAAAAAAACCTCAACCGTGCCAAGAAGACGAACCACGTCGAGCAACACGACATCAAACTGGATCTGGATGTGAGGTGCCAAAAAACCATCGAAAAAAAGCTGGTCGGAACTTTTCCGGAAACGGCAATTCTTGGTGAAGAAGGTGTTTCTGGAGATCAGGAGGCGTCCTACCGTTGGGTTGTGGATCCGATCGATGGCACGGTGAATTTTACCTATGGAATTCCACATGCTTGTGTTTCGATCGCGCTTCAGCGTCGCATAAAAGGAACGTCAACGGAAGGTTACGAGACGGTGGTTGGAGTTGTATTGGATCCGTTTTGTAACGAACTTTGGACCGCAATCCGAGGTAAGCCCGCCCGATTGAATGGACGTAAAATTTCCGTAAGTAACCGGTCTCGTCTCGATGAATCGATTATCTCTGTCGGTTTTGCAAAGACGACAGAAACACTCAATGAGATGCTCCCTCGATTTGGGAATTTAATTCGGAAAGTCCGCAAAGTTCGGATCATGGGATCCGCTGCACTCGCTCTGACTTACGTGGCTTCGGGTCGGTTTGAAGCCTATTGGGAAGGGGGAATTCGGCTTTGGGATATCGCTGCAGGTGGGCTCATCGTGGAATGTGCAGGCGGAGAATTTTGGAATGAACCCGTGGCTGGGGAACACGTTTATCGTGTGATCGCGAGCAACGGTCTTTCCAGAAAAAAACTCCTCCAAGCCGCCGGTTAACCTTAGGTTGGGTTGGGTGCCGAGTCGGGCACTTCTGTGGATCTGTCAGGTTCGATGTGTACCAGAACATCTGCAACCGAGGGGAGTGCAGATCGGACCGCATCTTTGACATCGTGTGCTACTTCATGGGCTGCAAGGACTGTCATGCTCGGAGAAACCTCGATGTGCATATCCACAAAATAACGGTTGCCGACTTTTCGCAGGAAGCATTTCTCCACTCGTCGCACATGGTCGCGACTTTCTGAGACCGAACAAACCTGCTGGCGGAGTCCTGCGGGAGGTGAGGCATCCATGAGTTCGTTCACTGCCGGACGTAACAACGAGTAGCCGTTCCACGCGATGACAAGAGCGGCGATGATCGCGGCGATTTCATCCGCTGCACCGAATTTAGGGCCGCCGATCAAGGCCACAGAGATTCCAATGCCCGCAGTCAACGATGTGATGGCATCGGCCCGATGATGCCAAGCGTCAGCGTGGATCGCACTGTTTTCCAATTGATGCGCGGTGAGAAGAGTCCGCCGATAAAGAGCCTCTTTGATGATGACCACAACGACGAGGACAACCAACGTGAATCCTCGTGGACTTTCATTGGGGTTCAGGATTTCGAAGATCGAGCTAACGCCGATCCAAACAGCGGTCGCTAACAGCATCGCAGCCACCACAGCCGCCGCGATCGGCTCGGCCTTGCCATGGCCATAGGGGTGGTCGGCATCGGGAGGAACCGAGGAGACCACAACCGCTCGCCAAACGACCAAGGAGCTAAAGATATCCGCCAGTGACTCGACGGCATCGGCGATCAGAGCGTGTGAGTGACCTGCAACCCCTGCGATCATTTTGATGATCGCAAGTAGGCTGTTGATGATCAAACCGACCCGCGTGATGTCGGTCCCTCGTTCTAATCGTGAATCGGACATCAGTCGGTTTTTCCCATCCTTTGGGGCGGATAATTAGATTCGGTGACAGAACATCGCGTCGCGGAGCTTGGGTTCAAACCAAGTGCTCTTCGGAGGCATAATACCCCCTGCATCAGCAATAACCATCAGATCCTCAATGCTCGTGGGAAACATCGAGAACGCGCACGCAAATTCCCCCGCATCGACCCGTTTTTCAAGCTCACCAGTGCCTCGAATTCCCCCTACAAAATTAATTCGTTGGCTTGTGCGTGGATCATCGATTCCCAGTATGGGGCCGAGAACAAGTTTTTGGAGCAAGGTCACGTCTAGGCTTTCGATCGGATCCTGAATCGTAGCGAACTGCGGACGAAAACGCAACGTGTGCCATTGTGTTCCACAGTAGAATCCCTGCTCATGCTTTCGGGTTGGGGAGGCTTCTCCCGGTGACGTAATTGTAAAAACAGAATCCAGCTTCTGAAGTAATTCGGATTGAGTCAGTCCGTTCAAATCTTTCAACACCCGATTGTAGGGCAGGATTTGCATCTGATTATGGGGAAAGATCACCGCCAAAAAGCGGCTACTTTCACCCGCTCCTTGACGACTCTGGAAAACGCGGGCCGCTGCCGCACTTCGATGATGGCCGTCGGCAATGTAGAGACAGGGGATCCGTGCGAATTCAGACTCGATCAGCTCAAGAGTTGTCTCGGAGCGGATTACCCACGCGGTGTGTTGGACGCCGTCTTTTGCGATGAAATTAACATCAGGAGCTGTGTTTGCTACTTCCGAGAAGGTGGCATCCAATGTCGGGTTGGCACGATAAGTCAGGAACACTGGACCTGTTTGAGAGTCGAGCACCTCCACATGGCGAACGCGATCATCCTCTTTGTCAGGTCGGGTGAACTCGTGTTTTTTGATGACATTAGCGAGGTAGTCTTGGCAGGAGGCCGCAGCCACTAGGCCCACTTGGCTATGCTTCCCCATAACCTGACGGTAAAGATAGAAATGGCGGCTGGGGTCCTGTGTTAACGCGCCTTGATCGATCAACTGACGAAAGTTCTCCAATCCCTTCGCATAGACCTCAGGGGAGTAGGTATCAGTGCCGGGAGCGAGGTCAATTTCGGGTTTGCTCACGTGGAGAAAACTGAGGGGATTGCCCGCAGCTATCACCCGGGCTTCATCCGAGGACATGACATCGTAGGGTAGTTCGCAGATGCGAGCAGCAAGGTGCGGTTGCGGGCGTAAGGCGGCAAATGGTTTGATTGTGGCCATAAAACAGGCACGCAGAATAGGCCTAGGAACCGTAGACGCCAATCGGAAATTCTTAAGCCAATGGTTTCACAGAGACCGTGAGGAAGTTTTCAGAGAGGGGCAACGACTGTATTAGAAGCCGTCAGTTGTGCTGGAGCTGTCTGTGGCTTGATTCCGTTCGGCATCGGTGGGAACTGAAGGCTCGGCGGCATCGGTGGCATTGGCGGCAAATTCTTGACGAGGTTCCGCCAAGTCGTGCGATCCTGTTGACTCATCGTTTGCCATCGCTCAGCATTTTTAAAGAACTGCCGACGCTCTGTTTCGTTCAGGATCGCGAATTTGCCGAAGGAATCGATGCATGCCTGACGCTGCGCCACGGGAAGGTTCCAGAAGGCTTGGAGCGTGACTTCCATTTGTTGGCGTTCAGGTTCTGTGAGGGCACCCAGTCCTTTCTGTTGTTCGCTGGGTGGCAGGTCAAAATAATGGTGGATACGAGTCGATAATCGTTGGCGTTCATCCGTGGACATCTGTTTCCAGAGTTCGATCCGGGCTTGGATTCGTTGCTGATCTTCCGCTGTGAACGTCTGTAACCATGCTCTTTGCGCTTCTGTGCCGGCCTGCGCGAGGCCAACAAACGATGTCACCACCATTTCGGATTCCATCACTTCTTTTTGCACCTCCGGCGTTAACTGATCCCATTGGTTCAAACGACTTTCGAGCAACTGTCGCCATGAGGCGGGTGTGTTGGCGAGGCTGGCATCGCGTCTGGCAGGTGGGAGGTTCATTAAGCTCTTGGTCAACCAATGAAATTCAACCAGTTGCATCCGTTGCTCGCGCTCCGCTAATGGCAATGCAGAGTATTCACGAAGTTTTGCTCGTAGGATCACCCTTTGTTTTTCGCTCTTGCTTGCCAACACCACCTCACGCTCAGAGGGGGTCAATTCCAACCAGACCCGGAATTGGGCCATGGGAGAATTGCTGAGATTCAGCGAGGGCATCGGAGGCAGTCCCGAGGTTCCACTGCCCGACTGGGCCTGTCCCCACACGCTGGTTAACGAACTGATGAGGATGAAAACCAGCCAATGCATGGTGAATGATTTATTGCAACACAGCCAATAGTGTTAAATCCGGTTCAGAGTTGGGAACCCCAAGCTGGCGAATGGCTTCAAAATCTTCCAACAATTCGAACCGAGGGGCTGCGGGGATATCAGCGGTGGGTCGGAGTGCTGTGGCGATTCCTGATACAAGTTGCAGGCTGGTCACCGTTTCCTTTTGTTGAAGTTGCGATTCACGGCGATACACAAAAAAAACGACCATTCCAACGGTTGCAGTTGCTGCGATGGGTCTTAACCAACTCTTTCGGACCGCACCGATCCAGCGAACGACTCTCGAAAGTTCAAGCGGACGTTGTTCACGGCGAACAGCTTGCAACACTTGTTGAGTGAAATTGGAGGATAATGGGACGGTGGGTAACTCAGCCAAAAGCCGATTGATTTCGTGTTCTTCTGACCAACGGGCGTAATTGTCCGGACTCTCTTGGAGCCAAGCTTCCAGTTGCGCTCGTTCCGAGGCTGAAAGCCCGGAACGCAGCGATTTCAGCGACCATTCATTGAGCTGTTCTCCGTTCATTCTGTCCCTAGGTTAAAAACCGGAAGCTTAAAAAAGTTTCTAAGTCACGATTCATGGCCAATTTCCCGTTTTTAAATAAGGTTTAAGTTTCTCCTTCAGCGTCTCTCTAGCACGGTGGATTAGGGATTTGGTGGCGGATAAAGAGCAATCGAGCACCTCGGCAATCGCTTCGTAAGACATCTCTTCATCCTTAAATAGCAGCAGAGCGGTTCTCTGGTTTTCTGGCAATGCATCAACTACCTCCTGCACCTTGGAATGCAACTCAGTTTGTAGAACAGCATCGGGAGGTGTAGTTTGTCGGGAATCGGAGAATTGCCGTCCCGGTTGGTCCTCTTTGTCCGCCGTCGCTGCATCAAGCGAATCTGCAGGGTGTCGGTTCCTTCTACGGATTTCGTTCAAACACAAATTGCGGGCGATCGTAAAAAGCCAGGTGGAGAATTTGGCCTCTATTCGATACCGATCAGCCGACTTCCAAACTTGAACGAACACGACCTGAGTGAGGTCTTCCGCTTCCGTCGCATCAGGCAAAGTCCTGAAGATTAGGTTAGCCACCCTTTGCTTGTATTTATCGACCAATTCGGCGAATGCCCCCGTGTCACCCTGCTTGACGCGAGTCATCAGGGCGGCATCAGGATCTTCGACACCAGCCATTACGGCCAATCTAACACCAACGATCGGAATA
>SXGT01440717.1_pt1 | contig 30760 bp, 18 predicted proteins | sample 3176221 | NCBI WGS metagenome assembly SXGT01 (sample SAMN11356862, study PRJNA531348) | freshwater metagenome | isolation source: freshwater sample F1-120 | place: China: Fuxian Lake, Yuxi | collected 2017-12-25
CGTCCTCTCCACGGCGGACGACTCGCCCCTGATCTCGAAGGAAGAAATCGCGCGTCAAAAACGCCTGAAAGGCCATGACTGGATTCAGCAGGAGTATTTCTGCAAATTCTCCGATCCCGACGACGCCTTCTTCGACATGGATCAAGTCAACAAGTGCATCGACGACTCCATCAAGCCTCTCTTCCCCAACGGCTACTGACAGGCGACAACCACACGGCGAGCCGTCCTCGAACGCCGTCGCGGCGGCGCCTCGGTCCGGCTACCGCCGCGCCGCCGAGTCGTCCTGATCCCGCATCAACAGGATCAGCGCCAACAGCACGCGGCGCAAGCCCGTTTCCCGGCCCTCCGGCCGGAACCACTCGTTCGCCGTGTGAGCGCCGCCGCCTTGCCCGCCCGCGCCGATCGATACCGCCTGCATCCCCAAGGAAAGCGGAACGTTCGCGTCGGTGGAGGCGCAGTCGAGATGGGCCCGAATACCCAGGTGCGAATCCACGGCGCGGATGTGGCGCAGAATCCGGGCGTCGTCGGGCAACGCGCCACCGGGGCGGAATCCGATTTCGCGAACCTTCGCCGCGACTCGGCCGGCCGGCGACCGGTCGTTCTCCACCTCCACCGCCCGCTCCACCGCGGCGGTCATCCAGGCTCCCATCTCGTCGATCTTCACGGCGCTTTCCGAACGCAGGTCGACCTTGGCGCGCGCACGAGCCGGAATCGCGTTCACCGAAGAGCCGCCCTCGATGATCCCGAAGTTGTACGTCGACCGCGGCGGACCGGGAACGTTCACCGCGGGCTGGTCGGCGAACCACGCGATCGCGCGGCTCAACGCGTGAACCGGATTCGCGATTCCCCAGTCGCTCCACGAGTGGCCGCCTGGGCCCGAACAAGTGATTTCGAAACGGCGGCTCGCCAGCGCGCGGCTGGTAATGTGGTCCACCGACGGGCCGTCCAACACCAGGAACGAGGCCACGCGCGCGCCCATTCCGGCCGGACGGCACAGATAGCGCATCCCGCTCAGGTTGCCTTCGCCTTCCTCGCCGACATTGGCGACCAGCACCAGCGGAAGCGTGGAGTCGCGCAGCACGGTGCTCGAGCGCAGTACATGAGCGATCGCCAACAAGGCCGTGAGCCCTGCGCCGTTGTCCGACACGCCCGGCCCCTGCAGTTCACCGTCGCGGCCGACGCGAATGTCCTCGGGGCCGCGCGGCTCCATCACCGTGTCCAGATGCGCGGTGAGCGCAACCACCGGACCGTCGTGCTTCCCGTTAACGTGCGCCACGACGTTGCCGGCGCGGTCCAGGCGCGCATCGCAACCGATGGCGCGGAACTGGTTCACCATCCACTCGGCGCGTTCCTGCTCCTGGAACGTTGGGGCGGGAATTCGGCACAATTCGACGTGCTTTTCGAAAATCCATTTGCGCTCGGACGCGAACCACTGCGATGCCTCGGCCACGGGCGGCTCGGCGGCCACTTGCGCGACCGATCGCACCATGGCCGCTTCCGCACGAGATGTCGCAAGCGCCGCCACGAAGTCCAGTGTAGCAACGGCGCCGCGCTGGACCCCGCCCCGGTTTGGAATAGAATGAGACCAGTCCGTCATCTCGCCAGTAGGAGGCCCTCTAATATGCGCTGGATTTCGATCCGCGTTCTCGCCGCCGTGTTCGCGGTCATCGCTTGTTCGGCTCAAACCGCGACCGGAGTCATCACCGGCGCCGTCGCCGATTCGTCCGGAGCCATCATATCCGGGGCGAAGGTGACTCTCACCGACACCCAAACCAACCAGAGCCGCGAGCAGACCGCGAACAGCGCCGGCGCCTTCGAGTTCCGCGCGCTCCAGGCCGGCGTCTACCGGGTGGAGGCCGCGATGGACGGCTTCAAAAAGGAGCAAGTCAACGGCATCCAGTTGACGGTTTCGCAAACGCTGCGGCTCGATCTGAAATTGCAGGTCGGCCAGGTGACCGAGTCGGTGGAGGTCACCGCCACGGCCGCGCTGCTGCAGCCGAACGACTCCAACCTGTCCCAGGTGATCGACGAGAAGCGCGTGCGGGAGCTGCCCTTGAACGGACGCAACTTCATGCAGTTGGCGTTTCTCTCGTCGGGCATCGTGACCGCGGGCCGCGCCAGCGCCACGCAGCGGCAGGCCAACTACGGTCCCTCGTTCTCGGCCGGTGGCCAGCGCGACAACACCACCACGGTGGTGGTGGACGGCATCGAGATCAGCGGCATGGAGCTGAACAACTATCCCTACGCGATCCCGTCGCTGGAATCGGTGGGCGAGTTCCGCGTGCTGACCTCGGGCGCTTCCGCCGAGTTCGGCGGCAACTCCGGCGCGTTCGTCAACGTCGTGACGCGGCGCGGATCGAACGAGATCCACGGCACGCTGTTCGAGTTCCTCCGCAACGACAAGATGGACTCGCGCAACTTCTTCGACCGCACGGGCAAATCGGCGCCCAACAAGCGGAACCAGTTCGGGTTCATCGGATCGGGCCCGGTGTTCATCCCCAAGCTCTACAACGGCAAGGACCGCACCTTCGTGTTGATGAGCTGGGAGTGGCAGCGCCAACGAAACGGAACGACCAGCACCACCGTCGTGCCCACCGCCCTCGAGCGCGCGGGCGACTTCACCGGAGCGGACCCCGTCGTCGATCCGCTGTCGAAGATTCCGCTGCCCGGCAACCGCATCCCCGCCAACCGGATCAACCGGGTGGGACAAGGCCTGCTCAATCTCTATCCGCTGGAGAATTCCACCGATCCGGCCCGCAACTACGTGAATGCGCCGTTGCGCCGGTTCGACTTTTCGGTCCCCTCGGGAAGGCTGGATCACAAGATCAGCGACCGCAACAGCATCTTCTGGCGGACCACCGTGAATGAGCCCTCCGACGTCGGCCCGGGGCAGGCCCTGACGCAGGCGTTCCGCTATGACGCCGTGCAGAAGGAACGGCACGTCCAACTCACGCTGGGCGACACGCATCTGGTGACGCCGAACATCGTGAACGAATTCAGCACCGGGTTCGTGCGCATGAACCGCACCCGCAACTCGTCGGACTCGTTCGTGCGGGACTGGGTGAAGGAACTCGGCATCCAGGGAATCCAGACGCAGCCGCTGACGTTCGGCGCGCCCGCCATCACCATCGCCGGATTTCCCCAGGCCGGCTTTTCCACCAACAACGCCTTCTTCTCCTGGATCACGCAGTCGTTTCAATTGGTGGACAACATCTCCATCGTGCGCCAGAAGCACACGCTCAAGTTCGGCGCCTCTTTCCAGAAGAAACAGCTCAATTCCACGCAGTGGGGCGCGCCGAACGGGAACTACGCGTTCACGGGAGTCTACTCGTCGCCGCCGCCGGTCGGCACGCCCACGCGCCAAGCCGCCATCGCCGACGCGCTGTTCGGCTTCCCGGCCACCTACGCGGTGCAGGTCACGCCGTTCGAGCAACGGATGAGGTATTCCAACTTCTCTTGGTTCGCGCAAGACGACTACAAGGTGTCCCGCAATCTCACGCTGAACTTCGGCCTGCGTTGGGACTACTTCGGTAAGCCGTACGACAAGTTCGACCGCATCGCGACCTTCGACCTCGCGAGCGGACAGCAGCTTCTGCCCGGCCAGAACGGCACGCCCCGCTCGTTGATGAAAGCCGACCGCAACAACTTCGCGCCTCGCATGGGCTTCGCCTGGCGCGCCCGGGGAACCGAGGACCTTGTGGTGCGCGGCGCGTACGGCTTGTTCTTCAGCCCGCCGATCGGCAACGATTTCCGCTCGCGCGGCTTCCAGGATCCGTTCGCGTTCCAGGTGAATCGCACCTTCCGGCCGGCGTCGCCCACCAGTCCCGCCCCGGAGTTCACCGCGGACGCGCCGCTGCTGGGCGCCAACCGGCTGGCCAACCTCACCCGGGCCGGGGTCGACCGCAACTTCCGCGACGCCTATGTCCAGCAATGGAATCTCAGCGTGCAGAAGCTGGTCACTCCCAACGTGCTCGCCGAGTTCGCCTACCGCGGGTCCAAGAGCACGCGGCTGCCGACCAACCTGGACTACAACGAAATCAACCCCAATCCTCCGCAACCGCCCGATTTCCGGCTGATCTTCCCGTATCCCACGGCGGGCCTCGTGAGCATCCTGGAGTCGCGCGCGGCGGGGAATTATCACGCGTTCACCGCGCGGGGAGAACGCCGGCTCGCGAACGGATTCACGGTGCTGGGCAACTACACGTTCTCGAAAACGATCACCGACGTCGATTCGAGCACGGTGGGCGTGGCGATCGGCGCCGGTTCGTTCGGTCCGAACACGATCAAGAACCTGAAGGACAACAAGGGTCCGGCGGTGTTCGACCGTCCGCACCAGTTGAACCTGAGCGCCGTGTACGAATTGCCCTTCTTCAAGAAAGGCAAGCAGCGCTTCGTGCTGGGAGGCTGGCAGGTGGCGCCCATCTGGACCGCGTTCCAGGGCGCGTATCTGACGCCGGGCAACTTCAATGTGCTCTTCACGGGCGCTCGCCCGGACGCGCTGCGCAATCCGAATCTGGCGCGCGGCAGCCGTACCATCGACCGCTGGTTCGACACCGAGGCCATCCAGAACGCGACGCCGGGCCGCTTCGGCAACTCCGGCAAGGGCATCATCCAAGGCAGCGGCAACAATAGCTGGGACATCAACTTCGCGAAGAATTTCCAGATCAACGACAAGCACCGCGTGCAGTTCCGGGCCGAACTGTTCAACGCGTTCAACCACGCGCAGTTCGACGATCCGGTGATGCAGCCGGTGGTTCGCGACGCGGCGGGACGGACGCTGAATCCGAACGCGGGCAAGGTGACCTCGGCGAGCGACTTCGGGTTCCGGCAGACCGAACGCGTGATTCAGTTCGGGTTGAAGTACTCGTTCTGATCGCGGCCCCGGCTGGCGGGATGGCTCCGATTCCCGTATGATCTACCGAGGAGATCCTACCGTGAATCCTTGTCCATCCCGCCGCGAAGTTCTCGGCGCCGCACTGACTCTCGGCGCCGCCCGGGCGCAGCGTCCCAAGCGTCCGAACATCCTGTTCATCTACACGGACGACCATTCCTATCGCACCATCAGCGCCTACAAAGAGGCGTACCCGTGGGTTCGCACGCCCAACATCGACAAGCTGGCGGCGCAGGGGACTCGTTTCACGGCGACGTATAACGGCGCCTGGTGCATGCCGTCGCGAGCGACGGTCCTCACGGGCAAACACCAGTTCGGCGTCGAGTCCATGCGCATGGCGGGTCCTTATCCGGGTTGCGAGTACGACCCCGTCAAGTGCCCGTTCTGGCCGTCGGTCTTCCGCAAGAACGGATACTTCACGGCCCAGATCGGCAAATGGCACACGGGAACCGACACGGGTTTCGGGCGCGACTGGGACTACCAGCTCGTGTGGAACCGGCCCAAGTACACCGAGACGAGCGCCAACTATTATTACGACCAGCCGATCACCTACAACGGCGGCAAGACCGAGATCCTGAAGCGCTACTCCACCGATCAATACACCGACTGGGGCGTCGACGTGATCGACGGGAAGACCCGCGACACGAGCAAGCCCTGGTTCCTGTGGATGTGCTACGGCGCGGTGCATGGCCCGTATCAGCCGGCCGAACGCCACTTGAAGGAACTGCAAGGCATCGACTTCGAGACACCCAAGGACATCTTCCCGCCGCGTCCGGGCAAGCCGGATTGGGCGCAGAAGATCGAGCATTGGAAGAAGGACGCCAACGGTAAGCCCGTCGCCGGTGGACGCTCGCTGAACTCGTGGGTCCGGCAATATCACCAGGGCGTGTTCGCGCTGGACGAAGCGGTGGGGCGGCTGATCGACACGCTCGACAAGACCGGACAACGCGAGAACACGCTGGTCCTTTTCACGTCCGATCAGGGGCTCGCTTTCGGACAGCACGGCTTCCGGGGCACCAAGATCGCCGCGTACGACGCCAACGTCCGCTCGCCGCTGGCGTTCTCCATGCCTGGCCGGATCAAGGCCGGAGGCGTGTGCGAGACGCCGGTCTGCGGCGTGGATCTGGCTCCGACGATCTTCAAATACGCTGGTCTGGACCAGCCGTGGGAAATGCACGGACACGACCTGACGCCGCTGATCGAGAATCCGGCGTCGGCATGGCCGCACACGACAATGCTCGCGGCGACCGGCCAGACGTTCGGATCGGACACCAACGAGATCCCCAAGGGCGAAAAGGTCCTTCACAACGGAGTCCCTTGGTACGTGATGCTGCGAGACAAACAGCTCAAATACGTCAGACCTCTGGTGACCGATCTCGAGGAGCTCTACGATCTGAAGGCCGATCCCGACGAGTTGAACAACCTGGCCGTGAAGCCGGAGCGCCGGGCCGACGTTCGCCGGCTGCGCGCCGCCGCCACCGCCGAACTGCGGCGGACCAAATGCGGTTTCGTGGATCGCATGCCACCGGTGCGCGAAGCCGCCGGTTGACACCCGGCACGCCGCCGAATAGAATCCGGTCCATGCGTCTCTCTGGTTCCCTCGCGCTAGCCGCCTTGGCCGCGTCGCTTGCTTCCAGCCTCTTCGGCCAGGGATCGGCGCTCGGCACTATCAGCGGCCGAGTCGTCGATCCTTCCGAAGCGGCCATTCCCGGCGCCGCCGTCCTCGCGACCAACGCCGCGAACAAGGCGCGCTACACCGCAAGCACTTCGAACGACGGCTTCTACCGGATTCCATTCGTTCTTCCGGGCCGCTACGCCGTGGAGATCTCCCACAGCGGCTTTCAAAACGGTTTGCAGCCCGATGTCGTGGTCACCGCGGCGGGCAGCGTCACCGTCAATATGAAGCTGACGGTGGGCGCGGTGGGACAGACCGTGTCGGTGACGGAGAGCGTGGCGCTGGTGGAAACGGAGAACGCGGACCGCGGCGGCGAGATCGACCGCACGCGCATCACCTACACGCCCACCACGGCGCGCGTGGTGCTCAGCATCCTGCCGTCGATCCCCGGCGTCACCACGTCCACCAACGATCGCGGCATGACGCCTTCCGGCAACTCCGGCGCCTCGGCGTTCATGATCAACGGCGGCGTCGACCGCACGAGCGAAATGCTGATCGACGGCGTCGTCAATCGCACCAGCGCGGGCGGCTACGCGTATGGCATCATTCCCACGCAGGAATCGGTGCAGGAGGTGAAGGTGATCACCAACGCCTACAGCGCCGAGTACGGCAGCACCACCGGCGGTGTGATCAACATCATCACGCGCAGCGGCGGCAACGATTATCACGGCGAACTGTTCACCTACATCCGTAACACCGCGTTCAACGCGAACCAGTTCGAGCGGAATCTCGCCGGCCAGCCGAGACCCCGGCTGGTCTACAACACCTACGGCGGCGTGGTGACTGGCCGTATCCTGCGGGACAAGCTGTTCGCCGTGTTCAAGTACCACACCAACCTGACCAACCAGATCAAGTCGTACATCGGCCGCGTACCCACCAGTCTCGAGCGCGAGGGCAACTTCTCCCAAACACTTTGGCTCAATCGCGGAGTGGCGACGCCAATCACGGTCTACGATCCGTGGACCACGCGGCTGGATGCGCAGACCGGCCGTTTCACGCGCCAGCCCGTGCCCGGCGGCATCATCCCCGCCGCGCGCATCAATCCCGTCGCGCGCGGACTGTGGAAGTACATTCCACAGCCGAACGTCCCGCAGAACACGCCGGTGAAGGCCGTCAACTACATTCCGTCGAGCACCGCGTCGGCGCCGCGCAACTACTACGAGTGGATGCCGCGCATCGACTGGAACATCTCCGAAAGGACCAAACTGATGGGGCGCGTGACGCGCACCACGTTCGATCAGACCGACATCCGCTTCTACGATAGCCCCGCCGACGTGAACCAGTCCCTGTTCGTGCGCCAGAACTGGAACGCCGGTTTCGATCTGACGCGGACCGTGTCGCCCACCAGTGTGTTGAACGTGCGCGGTGGCTTGTCGCGCTATGTGCAAGGCGGCATCGAGCCGATCCGCTTCGGTCCTTTCCCCAAGGAACTCGGATTCAGTCCCACATTCGCCGGCCAGGCGTTCCCCGCGTTTCCGTCGTTCACCTTCGGCGGATCGAACCTCGGAGGCGACCGCTTCACCGGGGCGGGCCAGGCGGCGGCCACAGTCGTGCCGGATCAAGTCAACAATTTCGACGTGAACTGGCTGAAGAACATGGGCCGTCACAATCTGAAGTTCGGCGGCCAGATCCGCATGGAGCGCATCTATCAACCGGCGGGCGGCTTCGACGCGGGGCTGTTCGGCTTCGGTCCCGGGGACACCAACGGTCCCGATCCGCAGGTGCAACTGCAGGGCGCGGGAGACGAAGTGGCGTCGTTCCTGTATGGCGTGGGATCGGGGCGTATCGAGATCAACTCGGCGCCGGCGCGGCAGATGCTGTGGTTCACCGGATTCGCGCAGGACGACGTGAAGATCACGCCGCGGCTGACGATCAATCTGGGCCTTCGCTGGGACAAGACCGGCGGCCTCACCGACCGCTTCAACGCGATCACCGGGCCGTTCGACGCGGCGGCGGCGAGTCCGCTGGCGGCGCGAGTCAAGGCCGCTCCTGGCGCGGCCGCGTGTCCTGCGTGCGCGAATCTGGTGGGCGGCCTGACGTTCCCCGGCGTGGGCGGCGTATCGAGAGGCATCTATCGAATGGCGAACACCGACTTTTCGCCGCGCATCGCCGGCGCGTACGCGCTCGGAACAAAGACCGCGATTCGCGCCGGCTACGGCTTCTTCCACGGCCCCGTGTACTACGATCCGGGCCAAGTCGGCTTCAGCCAGTCGACGCCGTGGGTCGCATACGACGCCAACAACATCCCGCTCAACACGGTCGACAATCCGTTCCCCAGCGGGTTGATCCAGCCGGTGGGCGCGTCGCTGGGGCTCGCGACGAACATCGGCGCTGGCGTGGTCTTCACCGATCCGAAGAACGCCACGCCGCGCGGGCGCCAGTTCAGCTTCGAAGTGCAGCGCGAGGTTCCGTGGGGCATGCGCGTGAGCGCGGCCTACGTGAACAACATCGTCACCAGATTGCCCGTGAGCCGCAATTTGAACTCGCTCACCGAACAGCAGTACAGGCAGGGCGCGGCGGTGCTGAATCAGCGCGTGCCGAATCCCTTCGCCGGGCTGGTTCCCGGCTTCGGACTGAATCAGGCGGCGATCGCCGTGTCGTCCCTGCTGGCGCCGTTTCCGCAGTTCCCCGGCGGAGTGGTGCGGCAGAACTCGCCCGTGGGAAGCTCGCGGTACGACGCGTTGCAGCTTTATGCCGTGAAGAGGCTCAGCCATGGCGTCAGCTTCAGCGTTGCCTACACCTGGTCGAAGAAACTCGAGAGAACGCGCTATCAATGGCAGACCGATCCGTTCCCTGAGAAGATGTTCAGCACGTTCGACATTCCATGGGTGTTCTCGCCAAATCTGGTCGTGGAGCTGCCGTTCGGCAAGCGGCACTGGCTGCTGAGCGATCTTCCACGCTGGGCCGACAGCCTGGTGGGCGGATGGCAGGTGAACAGCATCATCCGCGTGCAGGGCGGCAAACCGCTGGACCTCACCGACAACGCGATCCCTACCGGACCCGATCCACGCGACGTCGCGGGCGGCCGCGACTGGAATCAGTGGTTGAATCCGGCGGCGTTCCGAGTGACCACCGATCCGTTCTACATCCGGCGCTGGCCGACTCGCTACTCCACCGTGCGCGGACCGGGCATCCGCCGCTTCGACTTCGGCGTTACCAAGGGCGTGGCGATCACCGAGCGCATCAAGTGGGAGTTGAACGCGATCGCCACCAACGCCTTCAACACGCCGGAATTCTGGGATTCGCCGGCGGGGAACGGTGTGAACCCGGCATCGCCGCAATTCGGCAGGATCGCCGGATTCCGCGGCATATCGAATTCGCCCAGGGAGCTTCAGTTGGGCGCCAGACTGACGTTCTGACGGGCGGGCGCCGCGGCGCGGCGAACCGCTATACTGTGCCAAACCATGCTCTACGCTGCCGTGATCGGCCTGGTGGTCCTGGTCCTTCTGGCGGTAACGGTCCAGAAGACGCTGGGCGTGAAGACCCGCAAGGACTTCATGCTCGCAGGCCAGAAGCTGCCGTGGCACGTTTTGGTGTTCACGCTGCTTTCGTCGTGGATCGGCGCGGGCAGTCTGTTCGCGGGCGGCGAGAACGCCTACAAGAACGGCTTCTCCGCGTTGTGGCAACCGGCGGGCGGATGGTGCGGATTGATGCTGATCGCGGTGATCGCGGCTCGCGCGCGGCGGTTCGCGCAGTTCACGGTGCCCGATCTGCTGGAATCCCGCTACAACGTCGCGGCCCGGGTGCTGGGGACCATCGCGATCGTCATCTCGTACACGGTGATCACCAGCTATCAGTTCAAGGGCGGCGGCGACATCCTGCACCTGATTTTCCCGGAGATCGACCGCACGACGGGCATGTACATCATCGCCGCGTTCGTGATAACGTTCACCGCCGCGGCAGGCATGGCTTCGATCGCCTACCTGGACGTGATCATCGGATCGATGGTCACTCTGATCGTGATCGTCGCCGTGCCGCTGCTGCTCCACCGCGTGGGCGGATGGAGCCACGTCACCACCGCGCTTCCAGCCGACCGGTTCACGGTGTTCGGCCCGCAAACCGTGTCCGAGGCCTTCGGCAAGCTGCTTCCCACCATGCTGCTGCTGATCGGCAATCAGGGCATGTATCAGAAGTTCTTCTCGGCGCGCAGCGAACGCGACGCCAACCGCGCCGTGGCGGGCTGGATCGTGGGCACGCTGCTGCTCGAAACGCTGCTCGTGACGCTTTCCGTCATCGGATCGAGCAAATTCCAGATCGACAATCCGCGGGAGATCCTGCCCACCACCGCCAAGCTGGGCCTGCCGCCGCTGATGGGCGCGCTGCTGCTCGGCGGCATTTTCGCGAAAGTGATCTCCACCGCCAACAACTACCTGTTCTCGCCGGCGACCAACATCATCCACGACGTCTACGGCCGCTTCATCGCGCCCGGCGCCACGGAGAAGCGAACGCTGCTCGTCTCGCGAGTGGTGATCGTGTTGCTGGGGCTGTTCGCGCTGTTGCAGGCGTCGCACTTCGACTCGATCCTGAAGGCGGCGCTCTACGCCTACACGATCTACGGCGCGGCCGTGACTCCCGCCGTGCTGGCGGTTTTCTTCTGGCGCCGCGCGACGGCCGAAGGCGCCGTGGCTTCGATCGCGCTGGGGACGCTGGTCACCATCGCCTGGCAGCTCTTCTCCGGCAGCGATCTCGACGCCGTGTATCCCGCCGTGGCGGCCTCGGTGGCGAGCCTGGTGGGCGTCAGCCTCGCCACCAAGCCGCCCGCTCCCGGCAAGGTAGACAAGTTCTTCGCCTGAGTCCCGACACATGCAACTCGCCGAAATCCAATCCGCGCTCCGCGGCCTCAGCCTCGATGGCTGGCTCTTCTACGATCACCACGAACGCGATCCGCTCGCGTACCGGATCCTCGGGTTCAAGCCCGCGCGCCATGTGACGAGGCGCTGGTATTACATGATTCCAGCGGAAGGCGAACCGCGGGGCCTGGTGCACAAGATCGAGGCGGGGATGCTCGACGCGCTTCCCGGCCGCAAGACCGCCTATGCGAGTTGGCAGGCGCAACAGCAGGGTCTGGAATCGCTGTTGCTGGGCTGCCGCCGCGTCGCGATGCAGTACTCGCCGCGCAACGCGGTGCCGTACGTGGATTTGGTGGACGCCGGAACGATCGAACGGGTGCGCGCGCTCGGCGTCGCGATCGCCAGTTCCGCCGACCTGATCCAGCTCTTCGAGGCGCGCTGGACCGCCGCGCAATTGGAGTCGCACCTCGAGGCAGGCCGGCGGGTCGACCGGGTGCGGGCGGCCGCGTTCGCCGAGATTGGCGAGCGGCTCCGGTCCGGCGCTGGTTGCACCGAGTTCGACATCAAGAACTGGATCCTCGCGGCGTTCGAGCGCGAGGGTCTGTTCACCGATCATGGTCCTATCGTGGGCGTCAATGAAAACGCGGCCAATCCCCACTACGAACCCACGGCGGACCAACATCGCCCGATCCGGCGCGGCGACATGGTGCTGCTCGACATGTGGGCGAAGCTCGCCTCGCAGCCGGATAGCGTCTACTACGACATCACGTGGACCGGCCATACGATCGATCCCGTTCCCTCGGATTTCGCCAACGTTTTCGCCATCGTCACCGGCGCGCGCGATGCCGCCATCGAGCGTGTGAAGAGCGCCGTCGCGGCGGGCGAGTCTCTCGCCGGCTACCAGGTGGACGACGCGGCGCGAGGCTTTATCTCGGCTCGCGGCTTCGGCGAGTGGTTCGTTCACCGCACCGGCCACTCCATTGGCCGCGATGTGCACGGAACCGGCGCGAACATGGACAACCTCGAGACCCACGACGAGCGCCGCGTGGTTCCGCGCACCTGCTTCTCGATCGAGCCGGGGATCTACCGCGGCGCGATCGGCGTCCGCAGCGAGGTCGACATGTACGTTGGAGAGACCGAGGCGGTGGTGACGGGCGAGATCCAGCGGGAACCGGTTAGGATCGGTTAGATGCGTCTGATCGTGGCTTTTCTTCTGGTGGCGCCGCTGCTACCTGGCGCCAACCTGATCCGCAAGTGGAGCACCCGTCTCAACACGACCACGTTCGAGATGGCCGAGGGCTCGGCGGAGATCGAGTTCCTGAGCGACACCACGTTCCGGTTCCAGCGCTGCGATCCGGGCGCGATCTGCGTTTCGCGCGCCAGCGTGAAGGATCTGGTGCCAATCACTTCGCGGGCGAGTTCGAGGATGATCGAATTCCAGACCGACGTGCTGGTGGTGCAAGTGTGGCGCGAGGACTGCACGATCAGCGTGCAGCATTGGAAGCGCGGCGATCTGTTTCAGGAGGTCGACGACGGCGAGATTCTGGAGTGGACCGCCACGGAGAAGGAGAAGTTCTTCGGCCTCGGAATGCGGTCCGATTCCAGCCTCGACCTGCGCGGGCGCAAGATCCGCGCGACACGGCCGCTGTTGATTTCGAGTCTGGGCTACGGCATCTTCATGTCGACGCCCGGCCCCTTCGAATTCGATCTCGGCAAGAACGTCAAGGTTTCAGGCGGCGCGATTCGAGGACGCGTGGAGTTCCTGTTCTACTATGGGCCGGAACCGAAGGACATTCTGAGCGAGCATCATTCGGCGGTGGGCTCGATTCAGGGCGTCCAACCCGCGCATACCGGCGTGCTCGGCCGCCCAGCCGGGTACAGCGTGGCCGTGGATGCCAAGGACGCGCGGGAGGCGATCACGCGACTGTCCCATGGCAGCCTCTCCGGCATTCTGGCCGGCGCCGTGGATCTCGCTTCGCGGTTCGGTTCGGTGGGGCCATGGCTGCCGATGGTGTTCCAGTCGGCCGGCGAACCCGATCCGAACGCGGTTGCCATCCGCCGCCGCATGTCGTCGTATCTGCTGACCTATCTGTGGGAGGCGCGCGACAGCAACACGCCCATGCTGCGCCCGCTGCGCATGCAGTATCCGGAGGATCCCGAGACCGAGCACCGGCTCGACGAGTTCATGCTCGGCGACGAGTTGCTGGTGGGGGGCGGCGACTCCGTCTACCTGCCGCGCGGCATATGGACCGATCTGCGCACCAACAAGGCGCATCGCGGCAAGCAGACGATCGACGCGCGGGGCGAAGGCGCGGCCGTGTATGCGCGCAACGGCTCCATCGTGCCGATGACGCCGGGCTCGCTGATGGAGCTCCACTACTTTCCGAGGCTCGGCGCCGAGTACTTCATCGCCGAACCGTCGCTCGGCAAATACAGCAAGGCGCACGCGGGTCCGGCGCTCGATATCCTGCGGCTGGAGATCGAGCCGATCGTGACTCGCGACTACGAGTGGGTTGTGCACAACGTGAGCCGGGCGTCTGGCGTGGAGGCGATCGGCGTGGATCTCGAGCCGAACGCCTGGCGGTACGACGAAGTCAAGCGCAACCTTCACATTCGCGTGAGCGTGCCCAAGGAGTCGGATGCGATCCTGAAAGTGACCCTCGAGGAACCACTATGACCGATGCCGCAACCGATCCCGAACACATCGCCATCTCCAAGTCGAAAGGCATCAAGATCGACTGGAAGGATGGCCACTCGAGCAGCTATGGGCTGGAACTGCTTCGCGACGAATGCCCGTGCGCGTCCTGCACCGGAGCGCACGGGACCGAGCCGCAACGAACCAGTTACGCCAAGCCCGATGCGTCGCCGTTCCAGATGTACAAGCCGAGCCTGAAAATGCTCGAGGTGGAGGCGATCGGCGCCTATGCCGTGCGCATCGCCTGGAGCGACGGGCACGGCACGGGCATCTATTCGTGGACCCACTTTCGCAAGATCTGCCCCTGCGAAGTGTGCCGGGCGGCCTACCAGTAGAACTTCAGGCCGAACTGAATGGTGCGCGGTCCGATCGACGTGGAGAACGTCCGCCCGAAGTTGGGGTTTTCCACCGACGTGTTGGGGCTGGCGAAATTGGTATGGTTCAGCGCGTTGAACAACTCCGTGCGGAACTCGAAACGGTAGTTCTCCTTGAACGCGAAGTTCTTGAAGATGCCGAGATCGCTGGTGTTCACGGCGTTGCCGCGCAGGATGTTCATCGCCGAACTGCCGAATCGGGGCGCTTGCGCGGCGTGTTTGGCGGTATTGAGCGGCCAATCGAAGGCGTCGCGATCCCAGCGCGGCGCAACTAGGCCGTTGCCGCCTAGCAGCGGTTCGCGCAACAGATCGGGACGGCAGAGGTTGGTCGGAGAGGAGTTACAATTGCCGGCGGCGACCGTCGGCGCTGTGAGGTGATATCCGTTGTGGAGCGTGACGATGCCGGAGAAGAACCAGCCGCCCAGAACCAGGTCCGCGGCCTTGGGCATCGCCGATCCGAAACGCTTGCCTTTGCCGAAGGGCAGTTCCCACAGGAAGTTGCCCGTGAAGCGGCTGGGCACGTTGTCCACCGAATAGCCGTTGTTCAGGCGCAGGTTGAAGGGGTTCTGGACCTGGCCCACGTTGCCCGACGAGCGCGCGCCGTTCTTCGCCAGCGTCTTGCTGAACGTGTAGGCGCCCTTGAACATCAGACCCTTGCCCATGCGCTTTTCCGCCGTCACCAGCAGCCCGTGGTAGTTGGATGCGCCGCTGCTATTGAAACCGAACACTCGATTCCATTTCGGCCACGGGATGCGCGTCTGCACGTTGCCGGGGCCGGGCTGGGTCGCGTTGTAGTCGAGCGAATTCTCGAGGTGCGTGCTCTTGGAGCCGAGGTACTGAACTTCCAGGACCGTGTTGCGCGTGACCTCCCGGGCGACGCTGAGGCTCCACTGCTGCGTGTACCCGTCGATCCACTTGTTTTCCGGACTCGTGAGCACGCCGAAGATGGCGCTCGCCAGCGAACCGTTGGGGTTCGCGAGGTCGCCGGCCCAGGTCAGCGTCGGGCGCGTCAGATCCGAGGTGTAGCCGGCCCAAAGCTGCGCGGGCGGTCCGGTGACGGAGTTCTGCACCAGATTCATCAACTGCGGACCCGAATAGAAGATGCCGTATCCGCCGCGGACCACGGTGCGATTGCCGCCCATCGGACGGTAAGCGAATCCGAAGCGCGGCGCGAAGTTGTTCTTGTCGGGTTTGAAGAGCGCCTCGCGGTCGAGCAGGCCGAAGCCGAGATCCGGCCGGACCCGCTGATAGAACGGCGCGGCGTTGGTGTTCTGCTTGGGGAAGCGCAGGCCGCCCTGGCCGTTGGCGAGCGACGGATCGAAGTTCGGCGTCAGGCCTCCGAGTTCGCGAGGCACTTGCTGATACTCGTACCGCATGCCCACGTTCAGCGTCAGCTTGGAGTTCACCTTCCAGTCGTCGAGGACGTAAAGCGCGAACTGCGAGCGGCGGAAGCGTCCGGTTTCGTTCGGCGCCAGGGCGATCGACGACGACGCCATATTGCCCAGCAGGAAGTCCGAGAAGCCGTCGCCGGAGAACTGGCCCGAGAAGGTGTACTGATTGTTCAAGCGCGTTCCCAGGAACGCGTCGGCGCGATGCCTGCGGACGTCGCCGCCTGCCTTGATGTTGTGTTTGCCGCGCGTCCAGGTGATGCCGTCGTACCACTGGAAGCTGTTCACGGTGAGGAACCACGGCTGCGCTTCACCGAGCGCGGTAAAGATCGTATTGCCGAACCCGATGCCTTCCACGAATCCGGCGCCGCTGCCTTCCTTGGGCGCGAACGGAATGCCGGCGTTGGCGGCGATCGGGTTGCCCGAGTTCTGGCCGCGCTGGCGATGAATCTGGCGGCCGTAGCTGGCGCGGAATTCGTTCAGCAGCGTCGGCTTGACGATCGACGTGAGATTGATCGCGAGGTTCTGCGGCTTCTGCGGAATGATCAGTCCGCCCACCTGCGCGAACGTTCCCGGTGTGTATTGATTGATGTCCTGCATGCCGTAGCGGACCATCAGGTCGTGCTTGTTGGACATGCGCCAGTCGTAGCGGAACAGGTAGGAGTCGTAGTCGTTGACGCTCGACACGTTGGTGCTGAAGTTCTGCGCCGGGTTGGGATTGTTCGGCGCGGAGTAGAACTTGGAAAGCGCCTGCGCGATCGGATCGAGGCGTTGCCGGGGAATCACGTTGCCGGCGAACGGCTGGCCCGTCTGGGGATCGCGAATCGTCTTGTTGTAGCCGGAGAGATTTCCGCCGAGCTGGTCGGCCGTGGGGACCATCGCGGTGCGGAAGACGCCCTGCCGGATCCGCGACCCGTCGTAGTTGCCGAAGATGAACATCTTGTTCTTCAGGATCGGCCCGCCGGCCGCCGCCCCGAACTGATTCCGGCGCAATGGCGCGATCCTCTGCGTGGGGGTGAGAAAGAAGTTGCGCGCATCGAACTTGTCGTTGCGCATGAACTCCCACAGCGTCCCGTGGAACTGATTGGAGCCCGACTTGGTGACCACGTTGATCACCGCGCCGCCGCCAGCCCCGAACTCGGCCGAGTACTGGCCCACCTGAATGCTGAACTCCTGGATCGCGTCCACCGACGGACCGAGGTTCCAGCTATTGAAGAAAGCTTCCTTGTTGTCGGCGCCGTCGAGCTGGTAGTTGTTGTCCTGATGCGGCATGCCGGCGGCCGTGGGGGCGCGCTTATTGACGATCGCCGCCGAGCCGGTGCCTTCGCCCATGCCCGCGGTGAGGGTCGTCAGCTCCATGAAGTTGCGTCCGTTCAACGGCAGGCTTACCACGCGATCCTGATTGATCACGCCGCCGATGAGATTGCTTTCGGTATTGACGATCGAAGGCCGGCCCGTCACTTCGAGGGTCTGCGTCACGTCGCCTACTTGCAACTCCACGTCCACGCGAGCTTGCAGACCGACTTCCAGAACGATCTCGCTCACCGACGCTTTCTTGAATCCGGACGCTTCCGCCTCGAGCCGGTACGGCCCCGGGTTCAGCGCGGCGATGCGGTACGTGCCCGAGTCGCCGGTGATGGCTTCACGGGTCAGCCCCGTGCCGGCGTTGACGGCGGTCACCTTGGCGTTCGGCACCACCGCTCCCGTCGAATCCTTGACAATTCCCGTGATCACCGCGGTGGGCACTTGCGCCACCGCGGTGGCCGCTAGCATTAGAAGTGCGCCGATGTTCCCGCGCGCGGACCCCATGTTCATGTGCTGAAACTCCTTACTGAACCGCGAAATCGATTGCTACAGTGTATCTCAGCCCGTCCGCGACGGTATACTCGGAGCGATGTTCCGACTCGCCATCGTGGCGCTGCTCGCGGTAGGTATCGCCGGCGCGGCGCCATCCGAACAGGACCTCCTCCGCGCGATTGCCGCGCACCCGGGCGATCCGGGGCCGCACACCGAATACGCGATCCATCTGCAATCGCGGGGAAGGGCGGTGGAGGCGGTCGCGCACTTTCGTACTGCCTACGATCTGGCTCCCGGCGCGCCGGCCGCGGTCTACAATCTGGCGCTCGGGCTGCTCGCCGCCGAACGGCCGGTGGACGCGTTGGCGCTGCTCGACAAGCATCCGGCGTCGCGCCCGGACGAGCACGCGTTGCGAGGGTCGGTGCTGAATGCCTTGGGGCGGCCGCGGGACGCGGCGCAATCGCTGCGGCGCGCCGTCGCGCTCGATCCGAACGACGCGGATACGGTTTACGACTTGGCGCTGACGCTGTTGCGGATCGATTCGGGCACGGAGGCGTTGGCGCTGCTCGACAAGGCGCGAGCCCGGTTCCCGGGAGCGGCGAAGATCCACGCGGCGTCGGGAGCGGCGGCCTACGCGGCGGGCAAGAACGACGCGGCTGTCCGCGCCTATGAGACCGCGGTGAAGCTCGAACCCGGCGCGGCGGACTTCCATCTATCGCTGGGCGACGTGTATGTCGCGACCGGAGACTTCGCGCGAGCCGAGTCCGCCTATGCGCGGTCGCTTCGATTGGAACCGGAGGCAGCTCCGGCCTGGGTGAAGCGAGGCAAGAACCTGCTGAAACTCCAGCGGCCCCAGGAGGCGCGGCAAGCGTTCGAGCGGGCGCTGCGGATCGAGCCGGCGAACGCCGAGGCGTTGTTCGAAACCGGTAAGCTGGAGGCGGCGGGCGGCGATCACGCGGCGGCGATCGCGCACTGGGAACGGGCGGTGCGCGCCGCGCCTGGAATGAAGGAGGCGTGGTATCAGCTCAGCATCGCGTACAGGCGCTCCGGCGACGACGAGAAGTCGAAGGCCGCGGCGGAGCGGTACCGGACGGCGAAGTGATCGCGGCTCTTTTCCTTGCGTTCGCCCAGGCCGATCCGAACGCGTTGGCGCGGCGGGCCTATGACGCGGCGACGGCTGGGAATCACGAAGCCGCGATCGCGGACCTTCGCGAAGCCGCGCGGCTGGCTCCCCGGAACGCGCTGTACCGTTCGGCGCTGGGCGGCGTCCACGAACGGCTCGGGAAGCACGGCGAGGCGGCCGCGGAGTTCGCCGAGGCCGCGCGGCTCGATCCGTCGAACGCGGGTTTCCGTGCCAGACTCGAGAACGCGATGCTCGAACACGGGGCGGAATTGGCGCGCGCCCGCCGGTATCGCGCCGGCCTGACGCTGGCGCTCGACGCGGCGAAGCGGTTCCCGGCCTCCGCTCCGGTGCATCAGATGCTCGGATTGTTTGAAACGCGAAATCAGCGGAACGTTTCCGCGGCCGCGGCGTACCGGCGGGCGCTCGAGTTGAATCCGTCGTCGGGCGCGGCCAGCGTGGGGTTGGGAATCGCGCTCTCTGGCGCCGGGCTCGACAAGGAGGCTCGGGCGGCTTTCGAGGCCGGCATCGCGCGTTTCCAGAAGGACCCGGCGCACCGGCAGGCCTACGGCGTGTTCCTCGCGAAATCCGCCGAACCGGGCTCGGCCGCGGCCGCCCGCGCCGCGGAGATGCTCGAATCGGCGCTGGCGATCGATCCCAATCTCGCGGAGGCGAGCTATCAGCTCGGCAATCTGGCGCTCGCCCAGGAAGACGCGGTCTCGGCGGCGGCTCACTTCGACGCGGCCGGGCGGAACGGGCTCGACGATTCGCGGTTGCACTGGGCCAAGGCGCGGGCCTTGCGGAGACTAGGTCAAACCGCGGCGGCGGAGAAGCATCTCGAGCTGTTTCGCGCCCGGAAGCGGGCCGAGGAAACCGCGAGCGGCCAGCCGTGAAGCTGGTCCTTATCGCGGCCGCTCTCGCGTTGCCCTCCGGCGAGCCCCCTTTCCGCGATATCGCGGCGGTGGCGGGCATCGGCTGGAAGCACTTCAACGGAGAATCGCCCGACCGCTTCCTGGTCGAGTCGACCACCGGCGGCGTGGCGTTCCTCGATTTCGACAACGACGGACTGCAGGACCTGTTCTTCGTGAACGGCGGCGAAACTCCGCGGGGCCGCTCGAAGCAGCCGGTTCGCCACGCTCTCTACAGGAATACGGGGAAGCAGCGGTTCGAGGATGTCACCGCGCGATCCGGCCTGGGCGCCGCCTTTTTTTTCGGGATGGGCGCGGCGGCCGCCGACTTCGACAACGACGGCGACACCGACCTCTACATCACCGGCTACCCATCCAGCGCGCTCTACCGCAACGACGGCGGCAAGTTCACCGAGGTCACGCGGCAGGCGGGCGTGGCCAATCAAGGCGAGTGGGGCTCTTCCGCCGCCTGGTTCGACTACGATAACGACGGTCTGCTCGACCTCTTCATCGCCAACTACGCCGAGTTCTCGTTCGACTCGGCGCTTCGATGCGAGTTCGAGGGGAAGCCGACCTACTGCGCGCAGACCGCGTATCGCGGGCGGCCGTCGCGGCTCTACCGGAACGAAGGCGGCGGCAGGTTCGCCGATGTCAGCGTGGCCTCGGGCGTCGCCGCGCACCCGGGACGCGCGCTGGGCGTGGTGGCGATCGACTACGACGGCGATGGGAAGCAGGACCTGTTCGTCGCGCGCGACGCGTCGCCCAATCTGCTGTTGCGCAATCGCGGCGGGACGTTCGAGGACGTCGCGATGGAAGCGGAGACCGCGTATAACGCCGATGGCATCGCGCGCGCCGGGATGGGCGTGGACGCGGGCGACATCGACGGCGACGGCTCGCCGGATTTCGTGGTCACCAATTTCGACGGCGAGTTCCATGCGCTCTATCTCAACCCCGGCCGCTTGCCGTTTCGCGAAACCACCGCCTCTTCCGGATTGGCGGCCTTGACGCGGCCGTATGTCGGATGGGGCGTGCGCATGCTGGATTACGACAACGACGGCGATCTCGATCTATTGATCGTGAACGGTCATCTGCAGGAGATGATCGCGCGCTCCAACGCGTCGGTGAGCTACCGCGAGCCGCCGCTGCTGCTCGCCAACGACGGGCGCGGCCGTTTCACGAAGGCCGATGGGGGGCCGGTTTTCCGGACCGGCTATCTCGGCCGGGGGATGGCGTCGGGCGACCTCGACAACGACGGCTGGATCGACGCGGCGTTCGTCTCGCTCAACGGTCCCCCGGTCGTCTTGCGCAACCAGGGAGCGGGGGACCGCTGGCTGGGCGTGCGGCTCCGGGGGACCGCGTCGAACCGCGACGCCATTGGCGCCAGGCTGACACTGCAAGTGGGCGCGCGCCGGTTGACCCGCTGGATCGCGGGCGGCGGTAGCTTTCTCGCTTCGCACGACAGGCGTGCGTTGTTCGGCCTCGGTTCCGGCGCTTCGGGCGAGCTCGAGATTCGATGGCCTTCGGGCCTGGTTCAGCGAGTTGCCGGATTGGCGGCGGGCCGGTACCACGACATCGAGGAGCCTCGCCGGCCGTGATACCCTCATAAGCCATGCGACCGTTGATTCGCCGAATCCACATGTACCTGGGGCTGCTCTGCTGCACCGCGTTGTTCGTCTACGCCGTGACCGGGATCGAGGCGACCACGTACACGAGGCCGGCGGAGCGGGAGAAGGCGCCGGTAATCACGAGGTACGAAGCGTTTTCCGCGCCGGCATCCGGGTCCGACGCCGAAGTGGCGCGCGCGGCCGCGGCGAAGCTCGCCGTGCCGCTCACCGGTCCGCCCGGGCAGATCCGGAGGGACGATGGAAACAACCTCCAGTTCAACTTGTATCCGCCGAACGGGCTGGTGCGCGTGACGTTGCTCGAAAGCGAGAGTCGCGTCCGCGTCGAGGCCACGCGGCAGCCGTTCGGCCGGTTGCTGGGGAACCTGCACGAAGTCACGATGCGCAACCCGTCCGGCGATATTCGGATGAAGCTGTGGAAGTACTACAACGAGTTCGCGATGTGGTGTCTGATGCTGATGGTGGTGAGCGGCATCTTTCTGTGGCTGTCGTCGCGCCCGGGTCACAAGCTGGGGCTGCTGAGTTTCGCGGCCGGCGCGGCGGCGCTGGTTTTGATCCTGGCGGCGGGGAGGATCTTCTGATGCACCGGTTCCTTCGGTCGGCTCACCTGGCATTCGGGCTGTTCTCGAGCGCGTACTTGTTCATGTACGGCTGGAGCGCGATGCAGATGTCGCATAACTCGTGGTTTGACTTGAAGCCGGCCATCGAGGAGCGTACGATCCCGCTGGGGACGCAGTTCGCCGGCAACCCTCGCGCGACGGCGCGGGAGTTGATGGATCGATACGGGATGACCGGCCAGATCATGCAGTCGAGCGTGACGGACGAGGGAGCGCGGCTGCGGATCAACCGGCCGGGGGCGATCCACGACGTGACGTATGTGAACGAGACGGGGGAGGCTCGCGTGCGGACCAGCGTCGCGACGTTTCCGGGCGTGTTGAATCAGGTCCACCACGTACATGGGTTATGGCACGAGTGGTGGCCCTACCAATTCGCCGGCGCGTTGGTGGGTGCGATCTCGGTGATCCTGATTCCGCTCAGCCTGACCGGAATTTATCTGTGGTTCAAGATCCACAAGGAGCGGAAGGTGGGGGCGGTGCTTCTGGGCGCGCAGTTGGTTTATGGGATCGCGGTGATCCTGGCGATCCGGGGCGCGTAGGGTCCGCGGTCGAGTTTCGCCTCTCGCCTGGCGAAGGCGGGAATCCCAGTTGTCGATCTCCGGACACGCAGTCCTTACGGGATCCGGGCAATCCAGATGTTGGCCGACAATTCGCCCAGCGCGAAGACCATCTTGCCGCGGGCGACCGCCGGGCTCGTAGCGCCCGTGTTCGAGAAGTTCATCATCGACCGGCGGGCGCCGCGGAACGTCTTCACTTCGAACTGGGGGCCCGTCGGGCGTTTGGTCGCGCCATCGACCCGCTGGCCGTAGATGCCCCGGAAGCCATCGCGGTCGGCCAGGAAGTAGATCGTCTTGCCGTCCGGCGACCATTCCGGATTGCGGTCGAGTTGCGCACCGTCCGTGATTGGGACCCACTCGGACTGCTTGGTTTCGCGGTCCGGATAGAAGGGGAACGCCCAGATCCGCCGGGTAAACTCGGTGTTGCGAACGTGCATCGCGATCCACTTGCCGTCGTGGGAGAAACGCGGGGAAAGCAGTTGCAGCGTGGGATGGCTCGCGACCGTCTGTTCTTCGAGCGTGGGAAGCTTCACGGACAGCAGGCTCCCCGCGGATCCGCCTCCGTGTAGGCCGTAACGGCCGTCCGGTGAAATCGACAAGGCAGACCCGAGTTTGCCCGCTGGCGCGTGGCCACCGCCAGCCAACTCCTGAAAATACATCGCCGCCCCGGTGTTCGAGCGGTCCGAGTAGTAGACGCGTGTTCCGTCCGACGAGATGGAGGGCCAGTATTCGGACTGCGGGGTTGAAGTCAGGGCACGTTCCTTGCCCGACTCGAGATCGCGGAACCAGATCTCGCCGTTCCCCGTCCGGTTCGAGACGAAGACCAGCCGCTTCCCATCGACGGAAATTCCGGGCCTTTCGTTCACCGCGGTTCCGGTAGTAACCTGCGTCATCTCGCCTTTCACCAATCCGCGATCGGTATCCATGGGGAGCCACCACAGATTCGCGGAAAACACCTCGCTCGACATCGCCACTAGTCCACCCGCCGCGGTTGCCGGCTTACCTTCGATCGCCGTGCCGGAAGTGATTCGTTCGGGAGGACCCACCGCCTCGCCGGCGGTGTTCAGGCGGATCCTCCAGAGGTTCGTCGCGCCATAATCGCCAAGTCCCGTTCGGCTTCCTCCGGAGGAGAAAAGCACCCATTCCCCGGACTCGGACACGCTCCACGGGTTGCCGGAGAGTCTCGCTCCGCGCAACGCGGGGAAGATGCCTGTGGCCCGCGGTTCTCCGCCATCCAGCGGCGCGAGCCACGAATCCCGCCTGGGATTTCCGCCCGTGACGAGAAGGCGCTTCCCATCCTTCATCCAGACGGGAAGGCCGATGTCCCGCAGGCTCCCGCCAACGCGTTTCGGTGAGCCACCAGTTGCGGGAACGACAAACACCTGCCGGTCCGTGGTGCCCGCCGCGCTTCCCACCGCGCCCATCCAGTAGGCGATCGAGTTCCCGTCGGGCGAAAACCGTGGACGCAAGCCGTTGCGGACCACCAAACGCGGCTCGCCGCCGAGCACCGGCACGACATAGATCCCGCCGCCATCCCGAGTCGAACGGAAAGCAAGCCGCGCGCCATCCGGCGAGAAATCGGGCTCGGACTCCGAAGCCGGCCAGTTCGTCAATCGCACCGGATCGCCGCTACCCAGGTGCTGTACCCAGATGTCGAGATCCTCGCCCGTTGCGCGGTCCGAAGCATACGCGAGCAGCTTCCCATCGGGCGAGAGCGCGGGATCGGTGGTCAGGCCGGAGTCCGCCGTGACGCGGGTGAACGACAACGGGGCGGCGGGAGCGGGACCCGACGTCCGGTGGTGGAACACCCAGGCCGCGGCGCCCGAGACAGCGGCGAGTCCCGCGGCGATGGCAGTATAGCGCCAACGGCTATTCGGCGCGGGGGCTGCCGCCGGAACGGCCGGAACGGATGCCGGGAGCTGCCCGCTATCGGATTGTTCGCGTAGTTCGTCGAGCGCTAGCTTTACCTCCTCCATGGCTTGGAAGCGGCGCGCGGGATCCTTGCGCAGGCAACGCATCACGATCCGCTCGATCTCGGCGGGCAAGCCCGGCGCCTTCGACGAAACGGGATCGGGCGTGCGCGTGAGGATTGCGGAGATGGTTGACATCCGCGTCTCGCCCCGGAACGGCTTGGCTCCGGTCAAGGTCTCGTAGAGCAGCGTGCCGAAGGAAAAGATGTCGCTTCGCGCGTCCACCGGTTTGCCTTCGGCCTGCTCGGGCGACATGTAGGCGGCGGTTCCGATGACCGTGCCCTCGGCGGTCCCGCCGCCATCGGTGAGTGTGCTCTCCTGCTCGGTGGGCGCGCGCGGTTCGGTGAGCTTGGCCAAGCCGAAGTCGAGGACCTTGACAAGCCCATGCCGGTCGACCATGACGTTGGCGGGCTTCAGGTCGCGATGCACGATGTTCGAACCGTGGGCCCTCGTGAGCGCGCCGGCGATTTGCGCCGCGTAGCGCAGCGCGACGTTGAACTTCAGCCCGGTGCGGCCGATGTGCCGGTCGAGCGTGTCGCCATCGACGAACTCCATGACGATGAAGTCGACGCCGTCCACCGAGTCCACGTCGTAGACCGTGATGATGTTGGGATGGTTCAGCGCCGAAGCGGACTTGGCCTCCTGGATGAAGCGCCGCTTGCGGTCGGGATTGGAAACCGCATCGGCGGAGAGGACCTTGATCGCCACTGGCCGGTCGAGATGCGTGTCCCAGCCTTTATAGACGACACCCATCCCGCCTTCGCCGATCTTCTGATCGGCGCGATAATGGCGCAGCATCCGGCCCGTCATGCACTCCCTCCTGGCGGGTAGTTACTCATGATACCCGAACGGTGGGCCGATTCGAATCCCGGGGGGCCGGCTTCAACGAGCAGGCCCGCCCGGGTGGATCGTCAGAAGCTCAGCTTCAACCCGAGCTGGACATTCCTCGGCTGATTCGACTGTCCCAACAACTGCGTATACGTCGCCGACGTGATGGCCGTGTTCAGACCGCCGAACCACACCCGGTTGAACGCGTTGATCATCTCGCATCGGAACTGCAGCTTGAACCGTTCCTTGTAGACCATGGTGTTCTTGATGAAGCCCATGTCCCAGTTGTTGATCGCCGGAACACGGATTCCGGTCCAGAAGTATGGATTTCGCCGGGCGGAGAACGCGGGCAGCACGGCCAGGGAGGCGCCGTTGAACCAGCCGTCGATCGTCGGGTTGTCGATCTTGGGGCTCACCCCGGTCGCCACCGCCGCCGGCAACGATACCGCCTGTCCCGTCTGGTAGATGTACATCGCGCTCCATTGCCATCCGCCGATGATCTTGTTCACCGGCGCGAGGCCGGTGGCCATCTTGCCCTTTCCGAACGGCAGTTCGTAGATGATGCCGGTGGAGAAGCGGTGCGGGTTGTCGAACTGGCCGGTCATCTTCGACGGAGCCGGATCGCTCGCCTCGATGTAGCGCAGCGTTTCGAGCTGCTTGGAGAAGGTGTAGGCGAACTGCACGTTCAACCCGCCGGAGAAGCGCTTCTGGCCGCTCAACTGCAGCGAGTGATAATTGCTCGTGCCGCCGGGGCTGCGATTCAAGTTGATGTTGCCGAACGACGGATACGGGTTCAGCAACTGCGCCACGGTCACCGTGGTTCCGGCCAACGCGCTCGGCGCGGGGATCAGGCCCAGGAACGGATTTGGGACGCGCGCGTTCAGGCGGGCGCCCAGGCCGTAGAAGCGCTGGTCGAACGTGCCGCCGGAGCCGTTCCAGCCGGCGTTGATCACCTTTCCGGCGTCGCCGGCCGAAGTGCTGGCGATCAGGTTCGGGGCGCGCTGTCCCACGTAGTTGAGCTCCACTTGGAGGTCGCGGATCAACTCATGCTGGAAGCCGAAGCTCCAGCGGTCGTTGCGGATGTTCTTCCGGTCATAGTCGTAGGGCGACAGCGTCTGGCCCAACAGGGTGCGCAGGCCGAGGGACGCGCCGGTCGGTTGCACCAAGCCGTTCGGAAAGGGATTCCCCAATGTATCGGCGGGCGTCAATCCGCCGTCCAGCGTGGAGACCATGTCGGTTTGCGCCGAGAATCCCGTGGCGTTGACGAAGGGCTGCCACCAGCCCGAATAGAAGATGCCGAAACCGGTCCGGAGCACGGTCTTGGGGAACAGACGGTAGGCCACGCCGATGCGCGGCTGGAAGTTGGTCTTATCGGCGATCACGTTGCGCCGGTTGTCCTTGGTGGCGAAGAAGAGGCCGCCGCGGGCGGAGAAGTTGGAGGCCGCGAGTTCGGGGATCGGATTCGCCGTATAGGCCGTCTTGGCGGCGGCTTCGATCGGATTCGACGTCTTCAGGTCGAAGCCGAGGTTGTTCTGGTTATATCGCTCGGTGATGCCGAGCATCACGTCGTAGCGGAAGCCGAGATTCAGGGTCAGCTTAGGAGTGATCTTGTAGTCGTCCTGGAAATACAAGCCGTAGAACGGAGACTGCGGCGCGGTAGCGGCGCGGAGGTTGAGCAGTCCGGAACTGGCGTTTCCGAGGAGGAAGCTGGCGATGCCGTTCCCGAAGTTCACGCCCGGCGTGAACGCGCCCGGCTGCGTGAAGCCGCGGTCGAAGTTGTATTCGCCGCCGGGCCGCGCCGCGCCTTGGGAGTTGTTCTGCTTCACCTGGCTCTGGAAGCCGAACTTCATGTTGTGCGCGCCCTGGTTCTTGGTGACGCCGAGGTTGAACGAGAACGTGTTGGTGTGTTCGAACCAGCGGCCTTCGGACGCGCCGATGTAGTAGATGTCGGCGACGTTGAACCGCGGGAAGATATCCTGCTGCATCTGGCCCACCAGCGAGGACGAGAACCCCAATTGGGTCTGGTCGAATTTCGGGTGCGTGCCCTGCTGGGTCCAACGCGTGAACCCGGACTGCGCGGTGACCACCATGGTCGGGTTTACTGTGTACACGTCGCTGACGCCGATGGAGGTCTGGGCGCGATTGTTGCCTTCCAGCGCGCCGACGCCTTCCCCGATATCCCACGGCGTGGGCGTTCCGGGGAAACCCTGGTTCTGCGACCAGCGCGCGAACAGGCGGTGTTTCCGAATGTTGGGATCGATGCGCAATGAGTAGTTCTCTCCACCGTACGGCGCGGGCACTTCGGTGAAGTAGTTGTTGGCGAGATTGACGGGGTCGCCCGGCAGGTTGGAGGTTGGATAACGCGAGAGGACATTGGTGGCGATGCGGTTGATGCGGTTCGCCGGGATACGGTTGCCGGGGAACAACATTCGCGCGCCGGCCGGGGTGGTGGTGAGCGGATCGGCGATCTGGAACAGGACGCCTTCGTTATCGGCTGCGTTGCGGCGGGCGAAGGTCTGGGAGAAGTCGCCCTGGCGCTGCAGCGCGGTGGGGACGGTGAAGCGGTACTGGCGCGGCGTACGCTGGCGTAGCCCCTCGAAGTTGAAGAACCAGAAAATTTTGTTCTTGACGATCGGGCCGCCGGCGGTCAGTCCGAACTGGTTGAAGCGGAACACGGGCCGCTTGGCGCCGGCCTTGTTGGAGAAGAAGCTGTTCGCGTTCAGCTTGTCGTTGCGCAGAAACTCGTACACGTTGCCGTGGATCTGGTTGGTGCCGCCCTTGGTCACGACGTTGACGTACATGCCGCCGCCGTGGCCGTATTCGGCGTCGAGCGCGTTGGTGGACACCGTGAACTCTTCCACGTCATCCACGCTGGGGATGTAGGCGACGCGGTCGGAGACGTTGTTCGGAATGCCGTCCATCAGGAATTCGTTGGTGCGGTTGTTGGCGCCGGAAGCCGATGTGTAGGACACGCTGTCGATGTCGATCAGGCCGTTGCTGCCTCCGGTGGGGGCGTTGTTCGTGATGCCTGGCGCCAGATTGATCAGCATGAGCACGTTGCGCGCCAGCAGCGGCATGTCGGTGACCACCTTCTGCGTCACGTTGCGGCTGACCGAGGCGGTGGACGTTTCCAGCAGCGGCGCTTCTCCGGTGACTTGCACGGAGTCGCTGACTTGGCCGAGTTGCAAGGTGAAGTCCGCGGTGGAGCGGATGCCGGTGCGGACGATCACTTCCTGCAGACCCTTCTTGAAGCCGGTCTTTTCCACGGCGGCTTCATAGCGGCCCGGGTTCACCAACGGAAAGAAGAAGTAGCCGGCGTCGTTCGTCGAGGCATCGCGCGCGATGCCGGTCTCGACATTACGCAAGGTAACCTTGATATCGGGCAATGTGCCGCCCGTCGAGTCCCGGACGGTGCCGTCCACGGTGCCCACCGGCAACACCTGAGCCCAGGACGCCGCGGTCCCCGCGAGTGCGATCAAAGCAAATGTAATGGCGCGCATGGCCACCTCCCACTGGAAACTATTCCCGTCTCAGCATCATATAAGGTCGCCGGCCGCGGCGCAAGTATCAATCCAGGTATCCGTCCACCGGCGCCGGAGGAGCCGGCAGGTTCTCCTCGCCCAGTTGCTCGCGGAGGTCGCGCTCGATGACGGCGCACAGAGCGGACAGCGGCACGTCGTGCGGACCGCTCTCGAACGGGTCGTCGCACACCTCGCCGACTTTCCCGGCCACGCCGTAGACGAACGCCAGGAGCAGCGCCAGCGGCGGCGCGATCCATCGGGAGCCTTCGGGAAACAGGCTCGCCAGCGACGGCGGCAACAGGGCGAGGAACAGCCACACGAACACGCGCGTGAAGTAGGCGTACTGAGCCGGAACCGGGGTGTTCTTGATGCGCTCGCACGCGCCGAGCCAATCCTGCAGCGCGGCCAGATTTCGCTCTAGCGCGATCGGGTCGAACGTGCCCAGCAGGTCCTCCCGCGCCGCGTCCTTCAACCGGGCGGCCTGCGTCTGGAGGATCATGTTCGGGCGGTTTTGGCTCGTGGCCAGGCGGTCGTGCTCGGAGGGCGCCAGTAGCGGAAGCGGCAGGCTCAGGCCGGCCGGCCCGCGGAGATGCAGCCGCAACGCGTGGGCGAAAGCGATCTGGCGGTAGACTACTTCGCGAGCGATGCTTTTCGCCCGGTCCGGCTCGGCCTTGCCGGCGCGGCACGCGTTGTCCACCGCAGTGATGACGATCCGCGCTAGCGCGCGGCTGTTGTTCGCCACGTTGCCCCACAACGTGCGCGCCTCCCACCATCGCGCGTACCCCGTGTTGCCGCGGAATCCGAGAAAGATCGCCAGCGCCGTCCCGAGCACTCCCAGCGGACCGAATGGCAGCGTCATCCAAGGCGCGAGCAGCGATGCGGCCGACAACGCCGCGGTAAGCAGCAGTTCCTTCCACACGTAGGGGAGCACCTTCCGGAGTTGCAATCCTCGCCGCACGATCATTGCCGCATCTTAGCGCCTTCCGTTACGCTGGGCCATGAGAAAAGAGACGCCTCCGCTGAGCCAAGTCCTGTCGATCCACGCGATGCTGCTTTTCGCGGGCGGAGCAATCCTCTTGGTGCGCGGCCCGGCGGGCCCCGTACCCCAGTTGCTCGGCCTTCTGTCGCGGCATTTCCATCCGGCTCGAGGGTGGAGCCGGCGGATTGACGCTCTCGATCCGACGGATGAGGCGAGGTTGGCGCCGGCGCCGCGGGCCGGCGCTTCCGGCTACGTTCGCAAGGACGCCGAGCCGGAGACGCTGCTGGCGGCGGTGCGCGCGGTGGCGGCTGGGGGGGACCTTCGTGGATCCGTCCGCCGCCGGATCGCTTGCTCACGCCACGATGCCGCGAGAGGAGCTGTAGCCGCGCGGTGGCGGTGGCGGAGGCGCTGGCGATTTCGGAGGAGACCGTGAAGTCGCACGTCTCGCGCGTGTTGGCGAAGTTGGAGGCGGAGAATCGCGCGCAGGCGATCGTGCAGGGACTGCGGCGGGGCTGTTGTCGCTCGACGGAATCTAGCTTCCCGCGACCGCGTCGCGGCCCCCGGCGCCGGGTTTCCAGCGCAGCAGCCAGCGTTCCAGCCGGTCGACGCCCGCGCCCACCACCAGCACCACGGCCGCCAGCACCGTCATTCCGGCGAACACTCCGGTGGTGTCGAACACGCCCTCGGCTTGCGCGATCACGTAGCCGATTCCGCGTGACGAGCCGAGGTACTCGCCCACCACGACGGAGATGATCGCGAATCCGATGCCCACGTGCAGACTCGAGAAGATCCACGTGAGCGCGCTCGGGATCAATACGTGGCGGATCAGTTGCCGTTCGGTGGCGCCCAACATCCGCGCGTTGTTCAGCAGCACCGGGTCGGCGTCGCGTACGCCCCGATACGTATTGAAGAAGACGAACGACTTCGGCGGACGAGAAGCTCGTGCTTCCGCCGCCGCGCCGTTACGCGGTCGAAGAGGCGCTCGAGTACATCGACGATGACGAACTGGTCGAGATCACGCCGACTGC